>Ga0079226_10004909_pt1 | contig 10234 bp, 9 predicted proteins | sample Poulit2014_FD_76345 | JGI IMG/M metagenome (GOLD analysis project Ga0079226, IMG submission 76345) | Agricultural soil microbial communities from Georgia to study Nitrogen management - Poultry litter 2014 | ecosystem: Environmental > Terrestrial > Soil > Agricultural land | place: USA: Georgia... | reverse complement strand
ATGAAGTATGTAAACAACAGGATAGTTATTAAACTTTGCACTGCTTAAATCTGAAATTGAAGTTCTCTTAAATTCATAAGTTGAAATTTCTACGTTTTTCTCTTCCATATATAAGCTCCTTGAGTGATTTGAGTCTAGTATAACGTACAGGACTTGCATCGTAATAAAAAATTATAAGTTATACTGCAGAAAATCTAGTATAAAAGGTTTAAAATCAGATAAATCAGATTTTAATGTATACTATATATATTAATAAAATGCGCTTAGAAAAGGTGATTTGATGATTTTGAAGAATTTGATAGTAAAGAACTTTAGGAACTTTAAAGCAGTGGACATTAACTTATCAAATAAGAATGTTATTTTTGGTATGAATGACTCGGGAAAAACAAACTTGCTAAATGCAATTAGATTTCTGTTAGATCGAAAAATTAGGTCAAAAGGTTTTTTAGACTCAGATTATCACAAAAATGATACTAATCAAGTTATTGAAATCATATTAGAATTAGATATAAGTGATAGGAAAGACGATACAGAAGAAGGTAATAATTCAAAATTTCTTGTGTCAAGACTCTCTGGTGCCCGTAATTCAGAACAAAATCTAGATTCATTTTTTATAAAACTACATGCGCAATATGACTCAACTGAATTATTTGGAAATCCAGTTTTAAGTTGGGGATCAACTTTAGAAGGTTTAGTGGATATTCCACAAAAAGGAGAAACATACGAAGTTGATAAAATTTTTAAATTAGTTTATATAGAGCCTACAATAGACTTAGATAATACTTTTAAGAGAAACAAGAGAATTATTTTTAAGGATGAAAAGAAAGAAGATGCAGACATTGAGATAGAAAGTATTATTAAAAAGAATATTGATGATATGAATATGAATATAGGCAGGTTAGGAATTGTTAATAACGTTCAAAATGAGTTAACAGAAACCTATAAAGAATTCAGAGAAGAAGATTTAAAAATAGAACTACAATCAGAAATCTCAATAAATGGATATTTAGATAATTTAACACCTTATATAAAATGGAGTGATGATGATGGATATTATCCCACAAGCGGTGATGGTAGAAAGAAATTATTATCATATGCGTTGCATAACATCATATCAAAACAAAATTATAATAAACATATAATTATTTATTTAATTGAAGAACCTGAAAATAGTTTACATAGGTCTATGCAACTTGCAATGTCGAAACAGTTATTTAATGAGACTATATATAATTACTTTTTTATGACAACTCATTCAAGTGACTTATTATATGAAATGGACGATACACAGTTAATCAGAATTTCTCATTCAGGAATTAGTACAAGTAATTCCTATCATTACAATGTTCCAGAAGATTATAAGTTTATAAAAAGAAGGTTGAATAAAGATTTATCTCAAGCAGTATTTTATAATAATGCACTGTTGGTAGAAGGCGGTTCGGAATATCAATTATTTCAAACTGTGCTTAGTCACACTAATCCTAACTATGAAATTGATGGTAATTTCATCATGCAAGTTGATGGTATAAACTTTCAACCATATGTGGAATTATTTAAGGGACTAGGTATTAGATATGTGGTGAAAACAGATAATGATTTAAAGAAAAATCCTATTGGAAAATATGATATTCTTGGAATTAATCGATGTTTAAAGCTTCTTGATAGAAATGATGAAAGATTAGAATCAATCGATATTGATATGGAAGAGAATATAAATAAAAAGAATAAAAAAAAGAGATTAATAGAAGAGAAAAAATATCTATATGAAAAATATATAACTCTGATAAATGGGTTTAAGAATGACGGGATTTATTTATCCGAGATAGATTTAGAGTATGATCTTTATAAGGTAATACCAGAAGAATTAAAAGATTTAACTGGTGAACAGAATCCAGTTGAATGGCTACAGAAAAAGAAATTATATAACATGGTAGAATTTATTGAAAAATTAGACGTTACGACTTGTCATATCATATTTGATAAATTTGAAGTGTTAGGAGATTTCATAAATGATGACAGAAAAGCGAATTCCTAGAGAACAGAGAGAAAGAGAATTAATTATAGCAGACAATGGAAGCTGTATTGTGTTAGCTAGCGCGGGTTCTGGTAAAACAACAATCCTAGTAGAGAAATTAATTAAAGAAGCAGAGAAAGAAATTCAACATTTTAACTATGTCGCAATCACATTTACTAATAAAGCTGCTACTGAAGTTAAGGAAAGATTGTCAAATAAACATTTATCTAATGCTCATGCAACTACTATAGATGGATTTTTAGAATCAGAAATCTTAAGAAATTTTATTAAAGTTAAATATCCGTCAGTGAAAGAATATAATCAGAGTTATGAGAGTAAATATAAAATGAACTCTTATGATGACTTAATAAATTTAATAATAGAGGAAAAAATCTTGGGTAGTTACACAAATAAGAAAGAAAAAAATGGAAGGAATTTTAAGTTTGAATTAGCTTTGAATTTAATTGAAGAATTTAAAGTAGTACAAGAATACATTAAATTTAAGTATAAAATGATATTTATTGATGAATATCAAGATTGTGACCAATCCATGAATAATTTATTTATATACTTAAAAGATAATCTCAATATAAGGTTATTTATAGTAGGAGATATCAAGCAATCTATTTATCAATGGAGGGGAGCTTCTCCAAGATATCTAGAAGAGTTAACAGAGAATGAAGGTTTTTCTACTTATACTCTAATTGAAAATTTTAGAAGTCAACCAAGTATAGTAGACTACTCTTTAGCGATTTCAAAAGGATTTATTGTTGATATATTAGCAGAAGATAAAAATGTCTACTATTATAATCCAACCGATAATTTACCACATAAGGAAATTATAAGTATGTTGATTGAAAAAGGAATTATTAACATAAATGATGAGAATATAATATTAGGTGGATCTAATGTGGAAATTGAAAATTTATATAATCAACTAAGTGAAGAAATTAGAGGTAATTTTACTTATATAAGAAAAAACTCGATATCTCACTGTCCAAATAAACTTATACTAGAAGGAATTGCTAAGTATTACTTTAATACAGAATATAATCAATATGACTTTGTAGAGGGTTTAGATATAGATATTAGCAATCAAGATGTACAAGCTTTATATGAAAAATTAAACTTGATAAAGGGAAATCTAAATGAAGAAAATATTATAGAAATATTTAATTTTTTAGGAATGATTCCCGAGAAATTTGAAGAAGAAGAAGAAACAAAGATATTAATAGATGTGCTGAGAAATCCTTTAAACTCGACTGTTTACAACCCAGTAAAGGAACAAAATATGATTATGACAACTCATGCATCTAAAGGTCTTGAAGCAGACAATGTAATTATATTTACAGAGTACTATTTTGATAAGTATAGTAATATATTGGATGAAGAAAAGAATTACGTAGGTATAACTAGAGCGAAAAATAAACTTATACTCGTTGATAATGGGGAAGAACTTTATAAATATACTGTAAGTCGACTGATTCATACAAATAATTCAAATCAATTTAATTTTCATGATTTTATAGAGGAAATTAATTAATAGATTCTGCTTATCAAAAACTACAAGTTATTTATAATAGATTGCTAAGATACATACTTTTATGAAGTGTGTGAAAGGGAGGCGGTTACTCAGATGCAAAAAATAATCATAGACACCGACACTGCAGGCGACGATACAATCGCAATTCTAACTGCTCTTCATAATTTCGACGTTCTGGGCATTACTATCACTGGCGGTAACGTTGATTTTAATCAGCAGATTGACAATGCACTTTATACTACACAGATTGCGGGTCACAGTAATATTCCTGTCTATCCGGGATATGATGGTCCAATTTTCGGCAATGCTGAACAAAATCATAAAACTGTTGAGGATGTACACGGCAGTGATGGCATGGGTGATTCTTTCTTCCCTAAACCTGAGCGTTCTGCTGAGTCGACGCATGCGATAGATTTTATCATCGATACGATTAATGAATATCCCGATGAGGTTTCGCTTCTTGCGATTGCGCCTTTAACTAACATTGCTATGGCGATTAAAAAGGATCCAAGTATCACGGATAAAATCAAACATCTGTATATTATGGGCGGGACAAATAATGCGCTTGGTAATATTGTGCCTGCTGCTGAGTATAATTTTTACGTTGATCCCGAGGCGGCTAAGCTGGTGCTGCAGTCAGGGATTGAAATGACTATGGTCGGCTGGGATATGTGTACGGAGTTTTCTCTGATGTTCGATGAAGAGCATGCTGAGATTGAAAGTTTTGGTACTGCAGGTTCACAGTTCTTTAAAGATGTGAACAAAGTAGTGAAGAAGTTTAACAAAGAAGTACATAAGCTGGATGGAACAACTCACCCTGATACGCTGCTGGTCGCAATCGCAGCTGATGAAAGGATTATGGAGAAGTCTACTAAGTATTACGTTGATGTGGAAACAAAAGGAGAACTGACACGCGGCTACAGTCTAGTTGATATCAATGGCCGGTTAGGCAAAGAGCCGAATGTCAGAGTGTGTGAAAAAGTAGACAGGGATTTATTTAAAGAACATTTGTATGAAGTGTTGAAATCGATAGAATAGTTAAACTGTCTTGCGGGATTACAACCGCAAGACAGTTTTATTTTTTAAACACCGCTTTATAAAGTATTTTAACAATATCATCTATTTCCTCAGTCTCGAGACTCGCAAATCCCAGTACATACTTTCTCCATTCATCGTCATTACTGACATAGTCTGTGGAGAATCTTCTCATATCGTATAATTCCAGAGAGTGCTTTTCAGCACACATTTTTATTTCATCATATGATTTTTTTGTCTTAAAATTCGTAGTGAAGTGCAAGCCTGCCGGAATGTCTGCGGTTGCCACTTTATTTTTAAAGTGCTTTTTTAATGATTTAATAAGTGCTTTTCTATTTTGTTCATAGTTGATATGCTCTTCTTTTTATTTCACTACAACTCTTTAAATGCTTTCAGAATCGAGTGTGCAAGTACATTAGTACGTTCTGAAAAGGTATTTATTTCCATATATTCATCTAATGTATGCCATTTACCACCGACGGGCCCGACACCGCAAATGACTGGCACGCCTTCTTCTGCAGCGAACCCTGCATCAGACGCTCCTTTGGTTGGTTTACTTTCTATATGCACACCTAATTCTTCTGCAGTTTGCAAATATATTTTAAGTAACTTTTTAACATTTTCGGTTTCGCTCATGGGCAATATACCTATTTTTCCGGACAGTTTTGCTCTTGTTCCTTCAATGTATGGTGTATCTACAATATTTTTGATGTCTTCAAATACTTCGTCAAAGTCTTCAGTTTCCCAAAATGCAAGATGTAGTGTTGCTGATGAAAAAGGAGAAACGATATTATTACTTTGGCCTCCCTTGATAACTCCAAAGTTAATCGTTAAATCTTTTTCTTTACTTTCTAACTGTTTAATTTCAATCATTTTTCTTGCGAGTTCATCGTTCGCGCTAATTCCATCTTCGTAGAATGCACCAGAATGAGATGCTTTTCCTAATATTTCTAATGATAAATGTGCACTTCCTTTTCTTTTATTCACAACCGTACCGTCTGGTCGTCCGGCTTCTAAATTGAATACGGCTTTTGAATCCCTAGCATATTCTGGAATGATATTTCTTGATATTGGTGATCCTTCTTCTTCGTCTGGGGTGAGCAGAATTTCGATTTTTGATATTTCATTTTTATGTGTTTCATATAATGCTTTTGCAGCGAGTATCATTGAGACATTTCCTGACTTCATATCAGAAAGTCCAGGTCCATGCCATGTTTTTTCAGTTTTAGTAAGTGGGAATTTTTCTAAAGTACCTGTGGGATGAGCTGTATCCATATGTCCCATCAGTAGGACTTTTCCATTTTTAGCTGTACCATCAATATTGGCAATTAAATGATTTCCATACTGGTCATTTTCAATTATTTTTGTGGTAAAGCCCAGTTTATCTAACCATTCTCTAAGGCGCTTATTTACTTTATTCACACCTTCACTATCTTTAGTATAACTTTCAATATTTACTATATCTTCTAGGACACTCAAAGCTTCTTTTTTATGTGCATCAATATACACTTCTATATATGATTTAAGCATCAATCTGACCACCTTTTTTACTTTGTATATATTTACGATACTCACTGAAAATAATAAAACCAATAACTGTTAATGTAACTAAAATAATAACTAAACTGATTGGGCGCGTAATAAAAATATTTAAAGCACCGTCAGAGATAAGTATAGAGCGCTGGAAATTTTTTTCTAAAATTGGAGCAAGTATTAACGCTAGAAGCAAAGGAGCTAAAGGGATCTCTACTTTTAATAAGAGATATCCAAGCAAGCCAAACGTAAACATTATGATAACGTCAAACATCGAATTATTAATCGAGTAAGAACCTAAAATACAAAGTACGACAATAATAGGCATTAAAACTGTTTCAGGTATTCTTAAAAGTTTTGGGAAAACTTTTGTTCCTGCTAAACCGACAATTAGTACAAATATATTAGCAATAATTAATGCGATAAATATGCCATAAACGATGTCACCATTATTTACGAATAGCATTGGACCGGGTGTGAGACCTTGTATCATCAAAGCTCCAAGCATAACAGCTGTAATTACATCTCCTGGGATACCAAGTGTAAGTAATGGAACCAATGCTCCCCCTGTAACAGCGCTGTTTCCGGACTCTGTTGCAGCTAATCCATCAATATTTCCTTTACCCCACTGATCTTTATCTTTTGAAGCTCTTTTTGCTTCATTATATGAAACGTAACCAGCTATTCCCGAACCTGTAGCTGGGATAATTCCAATAAATGTACCAATGACTGAGGAACGTAATAAGTTGAACCAGTTACGAGTGATTTCTTTAAGTTTTAAACCAACTTTCGAATCTATTACTTTATCATTAACGGTAGTAACTTGTGTTTCTAAGCGAGATAAAACTTCTGAAATTGCAAAGAGACCAACTAAAGCGGGAACAATATCAATACCCCCTAAGAGATTTGTATTATCGAAGGTGAATCTGCTGATACCAGTTATAGGATCCATACCGATTGTCGCAATAAATAATCCAATAACTCCAGCTATTAAGCCTCGCATTAATGATTTGCCTGCAACTCCTGCTACAATAGAAATACCGAATAAAGCAAGTGCAAAATATTCAGGTGGACCAAATGACAGAGCTACTCTTGCAAGTTGAGGTGCAACGATCGCAAGTACAAGACAGCTGAAAAGACCGCCGATGACAGATGCGACCGTAACCATCATTAATGATTTCTTAGCTTCGCCTTTTTTAGTTAGCGCTGGACCTTCTAAGAGTGCAGCAGCAGCTGCTGCTGTCCCAGGTGTTCCGATTAACACCGCTGTGATTGAGCCAGCATATATTGATCCGACATATACTCCGAGTAATGCACTGAAAGCAATCGCCGGATCTAAACCTAAAGTAAGTGGTATTAATAAAGCTAATCCCATCGTTGCGGTTAGTCCTGGCAATGCTCCAAATACGATACCTAATAAAACTCCGACAAAGTTTGCCAGTATTGCCATAGGTAATAATGCAAATAATAATCCCGCTATAAAATCACTAGACATAACATGTCCCCCCTTAATTTTTATGGAATAGGAATATTAAATAACTGTGTGAAAAATAAATACAGTCCAATTGGGACTAACGCAGATACTATAATTATGGTCAGTTTGTTTTTCACACCAAATATCCATTGAGCAAATAATAAAAATATAATTGAAGAAATAATAAAACCTAAAATGAAAAATAATAAAAAGTATCCTATCATCAATAAAATAAATAAAAGTATTTTCAATGCTGTTTGCTGATTAAATTTAAATGATTCTTTTGAATTTTTGAAAGTAAATAAACTTTTCACTAACATATATCCGCCAAGTATCATCATTGAAATGTTGATGATTTTTGGGAAAAAATCAGGACCGTAAAACTCATTATTCGAAAAATTATTAGAATATAAAAATGCTGAAACGGCGAAAATTAATATGCCGATTGATAAAAATATATCTCGAGACTCAGCTTTCATGTTATCTCCCCTTACTGCCCTTTTATGATTTTCATGACTTCTGCATTGGAATCATTTTCTTTCGCAACTTTCTCAGTTAATTCTTCACTACTTAAATAACTGACAACTAATCCTGCATCTTCATATTGTTTAATAATATCCTCTTGTTGAAGTGCCTCGTTAATAGTTGAATCTAAAAGTTCAACAATTTCATCAGGAGTATCTTTCGGTGCCATAAATGCAAACCATGCACCGGTTCCGATTAAATCATAACCCAGTTCATCGAAAGTAGGTACTTCTGGCAGAACGTCCAATCGTTCTTCAGAAGAAACGGCAAGAATATCTAAGTCACCACTTTCTTTATGAGGTATAAGCTCTGAAATAGTATTTACAGATGAATCAACGTGCTGTCCGAGTAAAGCAGTCACTGCTTCCGAACCACCGTCAAATGGAATGTGATTCATTTCTACATTTTCTAAATCATCCAGCAGAGCTGTCATCAGCACATGCTGATGAAGTCCTGCACCTGTTGTAGCAAAATTTAAGATATTGGGTGAGTTAGATGAATTGAATAAATCATCTAATGTTTCAAATTCTGATTTGGAATTCACTGCTAAACCATATGGTCCCTCTGTTATTTGAGCAATAGGTTTAAAGTCTTCAACTACATCATATCCAACATCATTAAGATTTGGAGTAAGTGTCGATGGTCCTACTGCGGTTAAAATTATCGTATAACCATCTGAATTTGAATTTTTAGCATAATTCATTCCATTAGCACCAGCACTTCCAGGTTTAGCTTCGACGTTAATATTAACTCCAAATTTCTTTTGCATATAATTTCCGATAAATCGTGCTTGCACATCTGCACTTCCTCCAGCACCATAGGGAATTACAACAGTAATTTCTCTCTCGGGATAGCTACCTGTATCTACTGGCATGTTTGTATCATTATTATTTTGATTACATGCAGACAAAACAAAAAGCATGCAAAAAAGTATAATTAATTTTTTCATATAATACCCCTTTTTTATTTTCTGAAAATTTTTATATTTCCAGTATATATTTGTCGTTGTATAATGTTAAATATATAATTAATTATATTTATATATAATAAATGTATGTAGGTGATGATATGAATTTCGATAAGTTATCATATTTTGTTAGGGTAGTTGAAAAAGGAAGCATCACAAAAGCAGCTATCTCATTAAATATGACTCAGCCGCCATTAAGCAAATCAATAAAAGATCTAGAAATAGAATTAGAATCTAAACTATTTGAAAGACATGGAAAAAGATTAGAACTAACAGAAGCTGGTAAATTATTATATGAAAAAGGAAAAAATATTCTTCTCTATAGTGAGAAATTAGTTGAAGAAGTAAACATGTTAAACAATGGAAAAGAAAGAATAGTAAATATCGGTTGTTCAACAGTGGCTAATATTACTATTATTCCTAAAGTTATTAAAAAAATACGAGAAAAAAATTTAAATATACAAGTAAATGTCTTTGAAGGCCCAAGTTCATATTTGATTGAACAATTGAGGTTTAAAAAAATTGATATCGCTTTTGTCAGGAACATAATTGAAAAAAAAGATGATTTAGAAGTTAAAGTATTATACACTGAACCTGTCTATGTTGCCTTGCCTAAGGGACATAAATTTGAAGGGAATAAGACAGTAGAAATAGAAAAATTGAAAGGAGAAAAGTTTTTATTGCCTCATAGTACTACTGGCTATGGTTTGGCAGAATATATTATAGATGCATGTGAAGTTTCAGGCTACAGTCCGACTGTATCCTACTGGGGAACTCAAAATCTTCCAATGCTGGAAATGGTAGCTAATAATATAGGAATAGCATTTGTACCAGCATCTTTTAAAGATATCTCAATGCTAAATTTACCTACTTTGCTTCCTTTGAACTCCGGTTCTATTCATACAAGATTCAACTCTGTTGAATTAAAAGATGGACTTTCTAAGACCGCTACAGAAGATTTTATAGAGCTGATATATGAAGTGATTGAAGAGAATTATAAAGATAGAAAAGAAATTAACACAATACCATTCACGAAAATATAATTGAAAGTTATATAGAGATAGGGAAAATAAAATGAAGTATTAAAAGTTTAAAAAATCTGGAGGATTAACTTTAAAGAAAAAATATGTGAGATATTTTAGT
>Ga0079226_10004908_pt1 | contig 10235 bp, 7 predicted proteins | sample Poulit2014_FD_76345 | JGI IMG/M metagenome (GOLD analysis project Ga0079226, IMG submission 76345) | Agricultural soil microbial communities from Georgia to study Nitrogen management - Poultry litter 2014 | ecosystem: Environmental > Terrestrial > Soil > Agricultural land | place: USA: Georgia... | reverse complement strand
GGAGTCCGATAGCATGCGCGGCGGGGTGTCCCGAAAGACCCGTCCGGTGAACTGTTCGGTGACGGGACCGTAGCTGACACACAGAGAAGCATGTCCGCTTTGAAGGTCGGGAACGCCCGAGTCTCCACCGATGAACGGGACGCCACCGACCAGCGCGATGGCCACGTGCCACCTGTCGAGTTCGAAGCCGCCCAGAGCACCCTGGTCATCGGCGTCACCTGACCCCGGCCCGCCACGGAGCGTCGGAAGAACCCCCACCATTCACACGCAGAAGCCACACACCTCCGCACCGACGCGATGCGGAAATGAAACCGCGCACGCGGACGTTGACCCTCGGGCGCGTGCCGCGCGCTGGGAGGGAGGCCCCATGAGTATGCCCAGTCCGCACATGGTGATGCGACGGCAGACGAGCAGTGCACGCGAGGGCGGCGACCGCGATGTCCGCATCGATCGTGAGACCCTTCGTCGGATCGCGGGGTTCGCCGCGCGGCACAAGACGATGCTCATCGGCTTCCTGCTCCTGTCCGTCCTGGTGAGCGTCGTCGGCGTCATCACGCCCGTGCTGTCGGGCAACGTGGTCAACGCGATCACCGCGGGCGGCCCCCTCAGCACGATCGGCTGGCTCGCGGCGGCCATCGCGGGCCTCGCCGTCGCCGAGGCCGTTCTCACGATCGTGAACCGCTGGCTGTCCTCTCGCGTGGGCGAGGGGCTCATCTTCGACCTGCGCACGGCCGTCTACGACCACGTCCAGACGATGCCGATCGCGTTCTTCAACCGCACTCGCACCGGCGCGCTGGTCTCCCGCCTCAACACGGATGTGATCGGCGCGCAGCGGGCGTTCTCGAACACGCTGTCCGGCGTCGTGTCCAACGTCGTCTCCCTCGCCCTCACGGTCGGCGTGATGGTGACGATCTCATGGCAGGTCACGGTCCTGTCGATCCTCCTCCTGCCGATCTTCCTCATCCCGGCGCGCGCCCTGGGCGATCGGCTCGCGCGGCTCCAGCACGAAGCGGCCGATCACAACGCCGCGATGTCCACGCGGATGACGGAGCGGTTCTCCGCGGGCGGGGCGACGCTCGTGCGGCTGTTCGGCTCGCCCACCCACGAATCCGCGGAGTTCGCCGACCGCGCCGGCCGCGTCCGCGACATCGGGGTGCGCGTCGCGATGCTGCAGGCCACCTTCGTCACCGCGCTGACCCTGGTGAGCGCGCTCGCACTGGCACTGGTCTACGGCCTGGGCGGCTGGCAGGCGGTCACGGGCTCGCTCGACGCCGGCCGGGTCGTCACGCTGGCGATGCTCCTCACCCGTCTCTACGGGCCGCTGACCATGCTCGCGAACGCCCGTATGGACATCATGAGCGCCGTCGTGAGCTTCCAGCGGGTGTTCGAGGTCCTGGACCTCGTGTCCCTCATCCGGCCGCCGGCCGACCCGACCCCGCTGCCGTCCGGCGCTCTGTCCGTCGCGTTCCGCGACGTCCGGTTCGCCTACCCGTCTGCGACCGAGGTCTCGCTCGCCTCACTCGAGGAGGTCGCCGTGCTCGACGAGCGCGGCGGCACGCAGGTGCTGCACGGCATCGACGTCGAGGTCCCCGCGGGGCGCACCGTCGCCCTCGTCGGCTCCTCCGGTGCGGGGAAATCCACGATCGCGTCCCTGGTCCCGCGCCTGTACGACGTGACCGGCGGCGCGGTGGAGCTGGGCGGAGTCGACGTTCGCGACCTCACGTTCGAGGACCTCCAGAGCGCCGTCGGCATGGTGACGCAGGACGGACACCTCTTCCACGAGTCGATCCGCGACAACCTCCTCATCGCGAAGCCCGCGGCGACCGAGGACGAGCTGCGCGCCGCGGTGCGCCGAGCGCGCCTCGACGCGGTGCTCGCGAACCTGCCGGACGGCCTGGACACCGTGATCGGCGAACGCGGGTACAGGCTGTCCGGAGGCGAACGGCAGCGACTCACGATCGCCCGGCTCCTGCTCGCCTCTCCGCCCGTCGTCATCCTCGACGAGGCGACCAGTGCCCTCGATTCGACGAACGAGGCGGCGATCCAGCAGGCACTGGGCGAGGCGATGGAGGGGCGGACGGCCCTCGTCATCGCGCACCGGCTGTCGACGATCAAGGCCGCCGACGAGATCCTCGTGATCGAAGAGGGGCGGGTCGCCGAACGCGGCGGGCACGCGGACCTGCTGGCGCGCGGCGGCCGCTATGCAGAGCTCTACCGCACGCAGTTCAGCCAGGACCGCTGACCCCAGGCCGCGCCGACTACAGCCCGGGGCCGCGCCGACCACAGAGCGCCAGACGCTCCCCGACGCTCAGAGCGCCAGACGCTCCCCGACGACCGCCGCGAGCCGCTGCGCCTGGGTCTGCGCGACCTCCTGCGTCGCGGCCTCGACCATGACGCGGATGACCGGTTCGGTCCCGGAGGCGCGCAGCAGCACGCGGCCGGCCTCGCCGAGCTCCGTCTCCACCGCCGCGATCTCCGCCTGGACCGCCGAATCGTCCCCCGCGGCGGTCTTGTCGACTCCCTTGACGTTGATGAGCACCTGGGGCAGCTTGGGCACCTCCGCCGCGAGGTCCGCGAGCGTCCGCTTCGTGGAGGCCATCCGGTGCATGAGGTGCAGGGCGGTCTGCACGCCGTCGCCGGTCGTGCCGTGGTCCAGGAGCAGCACGTGGCCGGACTGCTCGCCGCCCAGGGAATAGCCGCCCGAGAGCATCCGCTCCAGCACATAGCGGTCGCCCACCGCGGTCTCCTCGATCGCGATGCCGCGCTTCTCCATCGCCAGTCGCAGACCCAGGTTCGACATGACGGTGACGACGAGCGTGTCGTCCGCGAGCGTGCCCGCCTCCTTCATACCCAGCGCGAGGATGCCCATGACCTGGTCCCCGTCGACCTCACGGCCCAGGGAGTCGACCGCCATGCAGCGGTCAGCGTCGCCGTCGAACGCCACGCCCAGGTCCGCCTGCTGCTCCACGACTGCGGCCCGGAGATTCTCGATGTGCGTCGAGCCGACGCCGTCGTTGATGTTGTAGCCGTTGGGCTCCGCAGCGGTGACGATGACCTCCGCACCCGCCTGCCGCAGGGCCGCCGGGCCCACGACGGAGGCCGCGCCGTGCGCGCAGTCGACGACGACGGTGAGGCCGGACAGCGGGCTGGCGGCCGCCGTCTCCCCCAGACCGCGCACCAGGTGCTCCGTGAATTCGTCCGCAGCGGCGGGGTAGCGCGCGATGCGGCCGACCTCTGCGCCGGTGGGCCGGTCCCACTCCTGATCGAGCAGCGCGAGGATCTCGTCCTCCTGCGCGTCCGTGAGCTTCGTGCCGCCCTGGCCGAAGAACTTGATGCCGTTGTCCGGCATCGCGTTGTGCGAGGCGGAGATGACGACGCCGAACGTCGCCCCCGTCGCCTTCACCGCATGGGCGATGCCCGGTGTGGGCAGGACGCCGACGTCCTGGACGTCCACGCCCGTGGACGCGATGCCGGCTGAGGTGGAGGCGGCGAGGAACTCGCCGCTCACCCGCGTGTCGCGCCCGACGATCGCGACGGGGCGCTTGCCGAACGGCGCGTGCTCGGGGCGTGCGAGCACACGGCTGCCCGCCACGGCGAGCTGCAGGGCCAGACGTGCGGTGATGTCACGGTTGGCCAGTCCTCTGACGCCGTCCGTGCCGAAGAGTCGAGACATGTGCGAGGGGTCTCCTTCCTGAGACTGTTCCGTCAGTGTATGCGCCGCAGCGGACGCCGCGAGGTCCCCGCGGCCCTGTGGAACGACGAAGGCCCCCGACCACGTGGGTCGAGGGCCTTCGCGGGATCCATCCTGCAGCGCGCTGCGGGAGTGCGGGATCAGCGCTTGGAGAACTGCGGCGCCTTGCGCGCCTTCTTCAGTCCGGCCTTCTTGCGCTCCGGGACGCGCGCGTCGCGGGAGAGGTAGCCGGCCTTCTTCAGCTCTGCGCGGTTGCTGTCGCGGTCGATCTCGTTGAGCGCACGGGCGACCCCCAGACGGACCGCACCGGCCTGGCCGGAGGGCCCGCCGCCGCTGATGAGGACGATCACATCGAAGCGACCCTCCAGATCGAGCAGGCGGAGGGGCTCGTTCACGAGCTGCTGGTGCAGCTTGTTCGGGAAGTAGGTCTCCAGGTCACGGCCGTTGATCGTCCATTCGCCCGTGCCGGGCACCAGGCGGACGCGGGCGACGGCCTGCTTGCGGCGGCCCACCCCGGCTCCGGGTGCGGTGATCGACTGTCCGCGGCCGCCTGCCACGGTCTCGCCCAGGCCCTCGGAGGCCGGGGTCTCAGTGCTGTATTCGGTGAGGTCGACGTCCTCGACGGTGTTCTCTGCCACGATTCTCCTCGGTGAAATCTGTTCGACCCGCGCGCTTACTGCGCGACCTGGGTGATCTCGTACGTCTGGGGGTTCTGGGCGGAGTGCGGGTGCTCCGAGCCTGCGTAGACCTTGAGCTTGCGCATCTGCGCCCGACCGAGGCGGTTCTTGGGGATCATGCCGGCGACGGCCTTCTCCACCGCGCGCTCGGGGTGCGTCGCGAGGAGTTCGGCGTAGTTGACGCTCTTGAGGCCGCCCGGGTAGTTCGAGTGGCGGTAGGCGCGCTTCTGCTCCAGCTTGGCACCCGTGAGCGCGACCTTGTCGGCGTTCACGATGATCACGAAATCGCCGGAGTCGACGTTCGGGGCGAACGTCGTCTTGTGCTTGCCGCGGAGCAGACGCGCGGTCTGCGAGGCGAGCCGACCGAGCACGACATCAGTGGCGTCGATGACGTGCCACTGGCGCTGAACATCGCCGGACTTCGGGGTGTACGTACGCAAAGTTGCCTTCTTACATTCGTCAGTAGTCCTTGGGCCCGTACACACCCGCTCCCTCGAGTCGTGACGTCGAGATCGCGGCCGGGCCGGTCCTGTGCGCGCTACGCTTCCGACACGGATGACCCACCTGAAGCCTGCAACGCGACTAGAGGCTTAGCGAGGAACGTGTGCTGACGTACGCAACGACGGTCAAATCTACCGCATCCGCACACAGGCCCGCAAACCGACTCCAGCGGGTCCGCAGGCTTCGCCGGTAGGCTTGCAGGGTGCTCTTCCTCCGTCTGCTCGCCGCCGTCGCCTGCGTCCTGGGCCTCGTCGTCCCGGGCATCGCCGCCGCGTCGCCAGCCCGGGCCGCCGCAGCCGCCGCTCCGTCCGCCGGATCGTCAGCGGCCGCGGAGCAGGCGACGAGCGCCCCCCGACCCGCGGGCGCGGAGGACGCGACCGGCGTCGTCGTGATCGGCGCCCCGGGGCTCACACTGTCGGACCTGACGCCCGAGGGCACCCCGCACCTCTGGTCGCTGGTCGAGGACGGCGCATCCGCCAACCTCGCGGTGCGCACCCTGACGCCTGCGACCTGCGCCGCCGCGGGCTGGCTGAGCTTCGGTGCCGGCGACCGGATGCACAGCGTCGACCTCACCCCGGACTGGTTCAGTCCGCTGCTCGCCCACACCTCGTGCCCGCGGATGATCGACCCGTTCCCGGTGACCGACGCCGCGGCCCCGGAGACGGACGATCCCGACGCCGACTCTCCGTCGGTGACCGCCGACGTCGGCGACGACCCGGACGTGCCCGCCGGCACCCCGGTCGAGGCGGGCCCCGCCGTCTTCGAGGACTTCGAACGCGTCACCGCCGCGAACGCGGGCTCCGGCTACGGCGCGGACCCGGGGGCCTTCACCCGCGCCGCGGAGGGCGCGGACTGGTGCACCGCGGCCTACGGCCGGGGCGCCGCGTACGCCGCGTCCGATGAGGACGGGCACGTGACGACCTGGGCCCCGACGACGAGTCTGATCTCGGACCCGACGGGGACCTCGGCCACGGGCGCGGACGAGCCGATCCTCGACGCGTGCCCGCTCACGCTCATCGACGCGGGCACAGCGGCGGATCCCACCTGGGAGCCGAACGCGTGGCACGCGTGGAACGACGAGTCGCTCGGCCGCACCCGCACGGGGCAGATCGCCGCGCTGGACGCCCGCGTCGGGCGGATCCTCGAGCAGACGCCGGAGTCCTCCGACGTCGTGGTCGCCGGCCTGGGCGATGCCGACTACCCCTCGCGCCTGCGGGCGCTCATCGCGGCGGGCCCGTCCTACGGGCCCGGGACCCTCCGCTCGTCGTCGACCCGCCAGGCGGGACTCGTGCAGCTCACCGACGTGCTGCCTGCGACGATCGCGCAGGTCGGCCTCGAATCGGAGGGGTCCTCCCCCGCCCGGTTCATCGTCGACCCGTCCACTGATGCGCACGCCCGCATGGACGACCTCGTCGCGGATTCGCGCAAGGCCGCGACGGTCCACACGCACGCCCAGACCTTCAGCATCCTGCTCGACGTCCTCCACTACGCGCTCACGCTCGCGCTGGCGGTCCTCCTGCTGGTCCCGGTCGTGCGCACGCTGCGGACGAAGGCTCCCCGCACGCTCACGGCGCTGCGCACCTACGGCGCGTGGGCCGTCTTCACGGTCGGTCTGCTGCCGATGGCGAGCTTCGTCGCGACGGCGCTGCCGTGGGGCCGCCTGCCGACTCCCGGCTGGGGCCTGGCGGGTGCGATCGCGCTGGGCGTGCTCGCGCTCCTGGCCGTGTCCGTCGCCGGACCGTGGCGACGCACCTGGCAGGGCCGCGTGGCCGCGGTGTCGCTGGTGTCCGCCGTCATCCTCGTCGTCGACGTGGCGCTGGGCTCGCGTCTGCAGTTCAACGCGCTCATGGGGTACAACCCGATCGTCGCCGGACGCTTCTACGGTCTGGGCAATCAGGGCGCCGCGCTCTTCCTCGCAGCCGCTCTGCTGGGGCTGGGGATCGTGGCCGCCCGACTCATCGACGCGGGACGCGTGCTCGGCGCGCGGCTGCTGGTCGCGAGCTTCGCCGTCGTGTCCGTCTTAGTCCTGGGCAACCCCGCGTGGGGTGCGAAGTTCGGCGGGACGGTCGCGGCGCTCGTGGGCTTCACCGTCCTGCTGCTGGCCCTGTTCCGGATCCGGGTGAGCATCGTGCGCCTCGTCCTCATCGGGACGGCCTCGCTGGCGATCATCGTGGGCGTCGCGGGGCTGGACTACCTCCGCCCGCCCGCCGAGCGCTCGCACTTCGGCAACTTCTTCGGCCAGATGCTCGACGGTCAGCTCATCGACGTCGTCAGCCGCAAGCTGGAGTCGAATCTGCGGATCATCGTCATCAACCCGGCGCTCGCGATCGTCGTCCCGCTGGCCGTCTTCACAGTCCTCTTCAGCCTCGCGTACCTGCAGCGCTTCGACACCACCCGGATGCTCGCACGGCCGTGGGCGAACACGCTGCCGCCCGCGCTGTCGCACCCCACGGTCCACGCGGGCTTCCTGGCCGCCGCCATCGCCCTGGGCGTGGGCCTCGTCATCACCGATTCCGGCGTGGCGGTCCCCGCGACCGGCGCCATGATGCTCGTGCCGATGCTCGTCGTCATGAGCATCGGCATCGACCGGGAGAAGGCCCTCCGGTGAGACGCGTGATCGCGGCGGTGTGGGCCGTCCTTCTCCTCCTCGCCCTCACGGCGGCGCCCGCGGCGGCGAGCACACCCGGCATGGCGGTCCCCCACGCCGCGGAGGGCGGGACCTCGGCGACCGCCCCGGTGAGCGGGCAGACCCCGGTGGCAGCGGCCTCGGCGAGGGCGGCCTCGGCGACGGAATCCGCGACGCCCGTGCCGGAGCAGGACGAGACGAGCGCGCACCCCGTCGTCTTCCTCGGATTCGCCGGCGTGACCTTCGAGGACCTCGACCCGAACCGGACGCCGCACCTGTGGCGGCTGGTCGACGAGAGCGCGGTCGGCTCGCTCACCCCCCGCTCCGTGCGCGACACCAGCTGCGCGGCGGACGGGTGGCTCGCCCTGAGCTCCGGGCGGCGCGCCGCGGACGAGCCCCGGCCCACCTGCCGAGTGCTGCAGGCCCCGATCGGCGGGTGGGTGCCCGACTGGGACGTCTACCAGGCCCAGGCGGCGGAGGACAACTACACGCCGGCCGTCGGGACGCTCAGCCGCACTGCGCAGGAGGCCGATGTCCGCATCACGGGGATCGGCCCCGGTGCCGCGATCGGCACGGCGCAGCCGGACGGGCGCACCGATGACTGGCAGCCGCTGCGCGAGCCCGGCGAGGTGGGGACGCAGGTGGCATCCGCCTCGGAGGCGGCCGACATCGTGCTGGTCGACCTCGGCAGCGCGTACGCGCCGGGACAGTCGGTCACCGGCATCGACGAAGCCGTCGGCGAGATCCTCGCCGGGATCGACGAACTGCCCGCCGAGGACGCCCCCACCGTCGTCGCCGCCTCCATCGCCGATGGCCGCACCGATGACTCCCGGATGCAGTTCTCCGCCGTGCGCGGGGGGATCGGTGCCGGCGGGCCGGCGGGCGGCGAGGGATCGTCGCAGCTGCTCACCTCCTCCTCCACGCGCCAGCCGGGCCTCGTGCAGGTCACAGACCTCACCCCCACGCTCCTCGCGGCCGCGGGGGTCACCGGGGCGAGCGGATTCGCGGGCGCGCCCCTCACGTTCGTCGACGGCCCCGAGGATGCGGCGGGCAAGCAGCAGAGGATGCTCGATCGGCAGACCGCCGTCCTCACGCAGGAGAGCGTCTCCGCCTGGTTCTACGCCGCCTGGGGGATCCTGCTGACCGGCCTGCTGGTCACCTGCGCCGTGCTCGTCAAGCGCCGCGGCGTGCGCCGGGCCGCCAACGCCATGACCGTCGGCGGGCTGCTGGCCGCTGCCCTGCCGGTGTCGACGTTCCTCGTGAACGTGCTGCCGTGGGAGCGGTGGCCGTCCGCGGACGTCGCGATGCTGAGCGGCGTGGTGGGGTGGGCGATCGTGCTCACGACCGCCGGGCTGGTGGGTCCGTGGCGGCGGCTGCCGGCCGGCCCGCTGGGCTTCATCTCCGCCACGACCGTGGGCGTGCTGGCCGTCGACGTCGCCACCGGATCGTCGCTGCAGATGTCGACGCTGCTGGGTGAGCCGCTGCTCATCGCGTCGCGGTTCTACGGGATCGGCAATTCCGCGCTCGCGCTGTACTGCACCGCGCTGCTCGTGGGCCTGGGCATCGTCTGCTCGTGGATGCGGCGGCGCTGGTCGATCACGGCGGTGATCGTCGCGGCGGTGCTGGCCTCGTGCGTGCTGCTGGCCACCCCTGGGCTGGGCACCAAGTTCGGATCCGTGCCCACGCTGATCCTGGGCACTGCGGTCTTCGCGCTGACCGCCGCAGGGGTGAGGCTGTCGTGGAGGCGCCTGCTGCTGTTCGGCGGCGGGGCGGCGGGCCTCATGCTGCTCGTGCTCTTCCTCGACTGGCTGCGGCCCGCGGAGCAGCGGACCCACTTCGGCAGCTTCTTCGACTCGATCCTCACCGGCGAGGCGGGCGCCGTGCTCCTGCGGAAGATCGGGATGAACATCGACATCCTCACGCAGAGCTGGCTGACGATGATCCTGCCGTTCGCGCTGGCCGCCGTGCTGTGGGCCGCGATCTCGCCAGCGCGCTTCCGCATCCCCCTGCTGGACCGGTGGTACCGCGACATGCCGCTGCTGCGGACCTCCATCATCTCGCTGGCCGTCCTGCTGGCCGTCGGGACGTTCATCAACGACTCCGGCATCGTCGTGCCCGCCGTCGGCGTCCTCTTCCTGGTGCCGGCCCTCACCCACCTGGTGGGGGTGAAGGCCAAGGACGAGCCCCGGGGGCGCTGAGCCGTCACCCCGGCACTCTCCGGCGACTGAGGCGTCACCCGAGCACGTGAATCGGCCGGTTACCGGTGCGGGAGTGACCGGTCACTGCGGCGATGACCGGTCAGTACGCGACGCAGGACCCGCACGTGTGTGCGGGTCCTGCGTGGTGCTCCGGACCATCAGGCCCGGTTCCCAGACCATCAGGCCCGGTTCCCCCGACCATCAGGCCCGGCCCCCAGACCATCAGGCCCGGCTCCCCCGACCGTCAGAGGCCCTTGCCGCGCTTCCGGCTGGCGGCCAGCGCTGCGCCGCCGGCTGCGACGAGTGCCGCCGCGAGGCCGAGGATGCCGCCCAGCTCTGCGCCCGTCCGGGGCAGGTCGCCGTTGTCGTCATCGCGGGCCTCGTCGTCGCGGCGGTCGTCGCCGTCCGCGCCATCGTCGCTGTCGCGGCCGTCGTCGTCACGACCCTCGTCGCCGTCCGAGCCGCCGTCGGAGTCACCGTCCGACCCACCATCCGAGTCGCCGTCCTCGTCGTCCTCGCCCGGCTGGGCATCGGTGACGGTG
>Ga0079226_10004907_pt1 | contig 10235 bp, 8 predicted proteins | sample Poulit2014_FD_76345 | JGI IMG/M metagenome (GOLD analysis project Ga0079226, IMG submission 76345) | Agricultural soil microbial communities from Georgia to study Nitrogen management - Poultry litter 2014 | ecosystem: Environmental > Terrestrial > Soil > Agricultural land | place: USA: Georgia... | reverse complement strand
GTTTGAATAGCTGTTTTAGCTACTATTTCATTAAAAGAATAAAATAAAGCATTGATGATTACATCGAATTTGCACATAAAATTTGCCAATTGTTCTTTATCGTTTGCATCTACTTTATAAGCTGTAAGTTTATGAGCGTAAATTTGATTACATATTTGCTGCGCTCGATCATAATCAATATCTGCTAAACCAACAGCTTTAACTTCCTTATTTGCTACCAAATCTCTGACTGCTTCTTTTCCCATTAGTCCAGATCCCAACACACCTATTTTCATCCGATCAGCTCCTGACAAGAAGGATTGTGTAACTAATTTAATCTACATTAATTTGAGCACGCTACAATTTTCAACTAACAACAACATAGATATCCTTCCCTCTGCTAAACACCTCTAAGGCCTAAACACCTACGCCAACCTGTCTTTAATTCTTCACTTTCATTCAATTTTTCATATCCTTTAGCTACATATCTATTCAATATTTCAACAAATTATAACTTTTTGTAGAAAAAATATAAACTTCATGTTATAATTTTTTATGCTGTGATGTTAAGCGCATTCATATTAAAGTGTACACCATTCTCACTAGTAGAATCGAAATTTATTCTAGTAAATGAAATCGCTTTCAAGTATATGCATATTAAGAAAACTAGAAAAGTGATACTAGAATCTAATTTAAGTATATTCCAGAGATAATATTTCTTCAAATTTCTGAATTATTGATTTTTATGGAATGTTTTCTAAAATAATGTTAACTGTTAACGATTAACTGTTGGCTGAATACTGAAATTTAAAAAGATTGAAATTCTACTTCTTGTCTAGTACACTTAAAAATTAAAGAAAGGAAGCGTATCATGCAAAAAGATCAATGGGCAACAAAGATTGGTTTTATTCTTTCGTCAGCTGGTGCTGCAATTGGTTTAGGAGCTATTTGGAAATTTCCGTACATAACTGGTATGAATGGTGGCGGTGCTTTCTTCCTACTGTTCATCGCATTCACTATAATTATTGGTCTTCCTATTTTAATTGCAGAATTTATTATTGGAAGGGGTTCACAAAAGGAAGCAGTAAGTGCCTATAAATCACTGGCCCCAAAAAGTGGTTGGTCTTTTATAGGACATTGGGGCGTTGCTGGATCATTTATCCTAATGTCTTTTTATAGTATTGTTGGGGGCTGGGTACTTATATATTCCCTAATGTCAATCCCGGGTTTAATTATTGATAAAGGCACCAATTATGAACAGTTATTTGGGAGTATTACCGGAAGTCCATTAATTACAATTCTTGGACTGGCGCTATTCATACTGATTAATATCATCGTCGTTTCTTTCGGTATTAAGAATGGAATTGAAAAATCAAGTAAACTATTAATGCCTTTGTTATTTGTATTCTTTATTATACTTGTTATACGCTCTGTGTCATTTGAGGGAGCCATGGAAGGCTTGAAATTTTTCCTTCAGCCTGATTTTTCAAAAATTACAGCTGAAAACGTTTTATATGCACTTGGACAATCTTTTTTCTCACTTGCTGTTGGTGTTTCCGTAATGGTAACCTACAGTTCTTATTTAAATAAGAATGTGAGTCTTACAAGTTCAGCCCTTTCTGTTTCATTTATGAATATTTTCGTTTCACTTCTGGCTGGACTAGCAATATTCCCGGTTGTTTTCTCATTTGGACTAGAGCCAGCGGAAGGTCCTGGATTGTTATTTATTGTCCTGCCTGAAGCATTTGCACAAATGCCATTTGGTGAATTATTTTTAAGCTTATTTTTATTACTCTTTCTATTCGCAATTTTGACATCTTCATTCAGTATGCTAGAGATCATTACTTCAGCTTTTACTGCAAAAAAGCAACGTTCACGCAGAAAAGTAGCTTGGATAGCGGGATGTATTGTCTTTATTGCTGGTATTCCATCCGCATTATCATCAAGTACGATGGAAAATTTCAAAATATTTAACTTAACTGTTTTCGATGCTTCTGACTTTCTGGTAAGTAATATTATGTTACCAGCTGGTTGTTTATTTATCTCATTGTTTATCGGTTACAAAATGGAACGCACTTTAGTAAAAGAGGAATTCTTACTAAGCAGTAACCTATCTGTAGGAACCTTTAAAGCTTGGTATACCTTGATTAAAACGATTGTACCAGTTACCATTATTGTTGTATTCTTAACATCTATAGGAATCATTTAACTGAACTCCCCACAATAACATCCTTATGGATTGTTCGAGTGGGGAGTTTTTCCTTTTGTATTTCAGGCTGGTCTCATAAATCCTTTTAATCCGTCGTTGGTTATTCTCTTGTAATACGGGCATCACACTTATCCTCTTGCCCAATCTTTTTAAAGGATGTGCCTATTCACTGGGATTAACCCCCCTCATTGAGAAAGAGACTCCAAATAAAAAATAATAGGAGGATATTTCATTCACCTAATAACCTCCTATTTTTCTCTTTAGTTTTTATAAATCCTCTTCAATGCGGTAAATTAATTTAAAGTTATTTTCATCTAATAATTCAGCAACGTGCACGCGGAGACCGTGGCCAAAGATCACTTCATTATCTGTCATCGCAACGATCATAGCTTTTACTTCATTCTTCTTATCTATATATATATCTCCTACTACAGGTTTTAATTCATTGTCGCTGACGGAAAGGAAACCAGGTGATTCATCTTGTGCTCGCTGCGCTTCAGAAACTATACTAGCATCATAATAAGCTATTTCATTACTGTCTTCTGCTCGTCCTGGGACCATGACTACATATTCATGATGTTTTACTCCATTGTCTCTTGTGGTTACCACATTTCCATCTTCAATATAATCTACCTTTTCGATCTCATTAAGTGCATAATGATCTAAAAAGTCTGGGGCGGGTTTTATAATTAATATATAATCGCCCTGTTCCGGTATCTTGTCTTTATCAATCGTATATCTTTTTCCATAAAATATGAATGTGTCCTTATCTTTCGGTTTGTGAAGAGTTATATCAGCAGATCTCGTTAAAATTTGCTGCATATCTTTTAATCGGTAGAGGTGTACAGATTTTTTAAACATTGGTTTCACGGAATATACTTTATGCAGTTCGTTTTTATAGTAAACAAATTGTCCCTTTCTTACTTGAAAAAGATTCATTATGTTACCTCCAATATAAATTATTGATCCTTGATTCGCTTTAGCGTGGCATTTCCCTTTTCCCGTATGTATCACGCAACTAAACATCGAATTGAGGATTATTTTTCCACTTATCAAGGATCTACATTGCTATTCTAAAGGATAATTGTCTGTTTTTCATCTTATTTTTGCTTATCTATACTATTTTCTTTTTTGCCATAAAGTATACAAACTAATGCAGTATAGGAGTAAAAACTGTAGAAACGAGCAGTTATCTTGTGTTTCTATCTATATGAGGAAATCCTAAATCAGTTTCTACTTCACCATATATGCGTGTCGTCTTCACATTTTCCCCTTTTAACCACTTCGCAAAATCAAAGATCATCGGATCACGATCCCCACCTAATGCAATCCATGCGATTTTTTGTTTTGGAAAATAGGCAGAAGTATGAATGGTCCCTGACCAATTTTTATACTGCTTTGAAAAAACTCCTTTATCTGTGCTATTCAATAGTCGAAATGCACGGATCGCATCTGTAGCTTGATTTTGTTGTGCTCGGATAGCTTCCATGCGTTGATAGGAATCATCCAAATGAAATCGATTTTCGTGCTTCAAAAGTTCAAAATGATTGGTACATACATTTGATTTGCGAACTTCGACGCCTCTTGGTGTAGCCTCCACTACAAATGTCTCTTCCTTATCGTCAAATACGATATAACTAAATGAATGGCGGTGTGGGATTTCTTTAAGCATGGATACTGCTTCGTCCACATTTGCACAGCTTTCTAAAACCATTCTTCCAATCATGTTGCATATAAACCCATCTCCTGGTTTTTTTCGGTGCATAAAATTGTACCCTAAAGCAAGGCCTTTTTCATTCATTCCATCCATTCGGCCCGTTATTCTCTGGGATGGTCCAATAATTGCATAGCCTTGATCAGAAGGTTGAAAAAAAGTATAACGACCCTCATATGTTTTTGGATGATAGTCATAGTTGCGAATCATATAATCTGGCCCAGTTAAAATCGAACAGCCACTGCGATTGTATTCCAACCGATACCCGCCAAAATCCTGTAAAATTTTTGCCATCGACCATTCCAACGCATCCTGAAGACCAAGCAATTCATCCCAAATGCCAGGTGCAAATGAGCGTATAGCTGCTTTTGCCTCATTTACATCAATCGCAAAGCGTGGTTTTCTAATTTTCCATTGCTTTTCCCTGTTTTCCACTGTTAGTGAGTCCTTTAGCAATTGCCCTTGCTTAAATCCAAAATCATAATGATTTCCACGAAACTGTATAATGTCACTATAGATTTGTTTCATAACATCCTCCCAGCCAAAAATGACTACACTTATTATTTAACTATCTCTCTAACTCTTCCACTAACAAGGATAATTCTTCCCATCGTTCCACTTTATCTTCTAATACAGCTTCGATCTCTTGTTGTTCTTTATACAACTCTTGTACTTTCTCCAAATCACTGCCTGCCTCTGCAACTTCTTGTTGAATGTCATTAACTTTCTCTTCTAACCCTATAATTTCATCTTCTATACTTTCCCATTCTTTCTGTTCTTTATAGGAAAGTTTCCGTTTTTGCTTCGTTGAACTGCGCGTTTCTTTTTTTGGCTTTGAGTCTGATTCTTTATGTTTTATTTTAGATTGGTTTTGTTCCAAGTAATCACTATAATTCCCATAAAACTTATTAACTTCCCCTGTACCAGAAAATACAAGCAGTTGATCTACAACCCGGTCTAGGAAATACCGGTCATGGGATACGGTAATAACAACCCCCGGATACTGATTCAAGTAATCCTCTAGTACACTTAAGGTTTGCGTATCTAGGTCATTTGTCGGTTCATCCAAAAACAGAACATTCGGCTCAGTCATTAATATTTTTAATAAATATAATCGCCTTTTTTCCCCACCGGAAAGTCTTCTTATATACGTCCATTGCTCCGGGCGGGAAAATAAAAAATGCTCAAGCATTTGCTCTGCAGTGATAGGCTGCCCATCTTTTGTATAGATAACTTCAGCCACTTCTTTAATGTATTCAATAATCCGCTTTTCCCCATCAAGTTCTTCGTCACCTTGGGTATAGTAGCCAATTTTTACTGTTTCTCCAATATGGACATTCCCTTCATCGGGAGCAGCTCGTTTTGCCATCATATTTAACAATGTTGTTTTTCCAGTACCATTTGGTCCAATAATCCCCAATCGACTGCCAGGGGTAATTAAATGATCAAAATCTTTCAATAAGGTTTTTCCCTGATAAGATTTCGTAATTCCTTGAAGTTCAATAACTTGCTTTCCTAATCTTTTTGTACCAACTTGAAAATTAATATTTTGGTTGTTTGTATCAAATGTTTGCTGCTGCATTTCGTGTATACGTTCAACACGGGCTTTTTGTTTTGTTGATCTAGCTCTAGCTCCCCGTTTCAGCCAAGCCAATTCTTTTCTTAATGTGTTTTGGTGTTTTTGCTGGTAACTGACTTCCAGCTCTTCCCGTTCTGCTTTCTTTTCTAGAAAAACTTCATAATTTCCTTCATATATATAAAGGTTTCCTTTATCTAATTTATAAATTTGATTGGTCACACGATTTAAAAAGTATCTGTCATGCGTAACAAGTAGTAACGCTCCGTTATAAGAAGCTAAATATTTTTCCAGCCATTCAACTGTTTCATTATCTAAATGGTTGGTCGGTTCATCCAAAATCAATAAATCAGCTGGCTGAATGAGAGATTTTGCAATCGCAACACGCTTTTTCTGTCCACCAGAAAGTTCAGTAACCTCTTTATTAAAATCTGTGATTCCCAATTTGGTAAGAATCGTTTTTGCAGTTGTGTTTGCTTCCCATGCTTCGTATTCATCCATTTTTTGCTGCATTTTTAAAACATTATTCTGAGCTTCTTCATTCGTTGAATTAGATGCAAGCGCTTGAAGTGCTTTTTCATAGTCTCGCATCACCTGCATAATGGCAGCTTCCCCATAATAAATTTGCTCAATAACCGTTAAGTTTGGATCGAGTTCTGGTTCCTGGGCTAAATATTCAATGTGATAGTTATTTGGATGTTTCATCGTCCCTTTTTCAGGTGAATCTATATTTGCAATTACTTTCAAAAATGTCGATTTACCGGTCCCATTAACTCCTATTAACCCAATACGATCCTGATCAGTTATTGTACATGTTATATCATTAAACAATACTTTTTCACCATAAGATTTATGCAAGTTTTCTATTGTAAGCATCCTTTATCGTCCTCGCTATTACTCAGTTTATTATATTCATGGATAGGGAAATAAAAGTTGACCTGTTCTCAGGAGGGAGTCGCGCAAACAAGCTTTTATTGTTATCCGCGACGTTAAATCATATGTTGTTATCTTTTTCGATCTTTAAAAAACTTTTTCACAAATAATACAATCAAAAACAATAGCCAAGATGTAACTACATAAAAAATGACCTTACTCGGCTCGGTCATTTTTGAAAAGAAAAAGGCCATTCCTGTCCAAATAATTCCAATTGCGAGTATTTGATATCCTAAAAATTTTATTTCCATCCCCTCCAAGTATAAGTGATAATCTAGTAATAGTTTAGCTTACTGCCCTTTAATTTTCCATGAATTTATTTAAAACCGAGTAAGTAACCTTAAATCGGCTCCTACTCGGCTCTTTTTATTGATTGATATTTTTCATTAGATTAGCCATTTCAATAGCGGATACTGCCGCTTCTCCACCTTTATTACCTGCTTTCGTTCCTGCTCGTTCTATTGCCTGCTCAATCGTATCCGTTGTTAATACACCAAAAATAACTGGTTTATCCGTCTTCAGCGTTGCACTGGAAACTCCTTTTGCTGCTTCGTTGCAAACATAATCATAATGGGATGTAGAACCGCGAATAACTGTTCCTAGTGCAATGACAGCATCATAATCTTTTTCTGCCAAATTTTGAGCAGCTAAAGGAATTTCAAATGCACCCGGAACCCAAGCAATGTCAACATTTTGTTCATCTACACCATGTCTCTTTAATGCATCCATCGCTCCATCTAATAATTTGCTCGTAATAAACTCATTAAATCGTCCTACTACAATTGCTATTTTTAAATCAGTACCAACTAGATTGCCTTCATATACTTTACCCAATTTTATTCCACTCCTCTTATTATATTTCCAGTAAATGTCCTAATTTATCTTGTTTTGTTTTCATATAGTATTCGCTTTCTTTACGCGAAATTGTCTGTATCGGTATACGTGCTTGTATTTCGATGCCAAATGACTCTAATGCTGCTATTTTATCTGGATTATTTGTTAATAGGTTTACTTTTTTGATACCTAAGTCCTGTAAAATCTGAGCACTTAGTCCATATTCCCGTAAATCCGGTGCAAAACCTAACTCTTCATTTGCCTCTACAGTATCAAATCCGGCGTCTTGAAGCTGGTAGGCCTTTAATTTATTAATTAATCCAATGCCCCTGCCTTCTTGTCGCATATAGATTAAAACACCGTTTTCAGCCGCAGCGATTTTTTTCAACGCTTCATCTAATTGAGGACCGCAGTCACAGCGATGAGAACCAAATATATCTCCTGTTAAACATTCAGAGTGAATTCGAACGAGTGCAGGATCATCTGCGGCTAAATCACCTTTTACAAAAGCAAGATGGTCCTTCTGATCCACATCATTCGAATATCCAATCACATCAAAAACACCATAATCTGTCGGTAAGGAAGTTTTCACTTCTCTTTTCACATGGATTTCATGCTTTTTTCGATAGGCAATTAAAGATTCGATTGTTATAAGCTTTAAGTCGAAGGTTTGCGCCATCTTTTGTAAATCAGGAACACGCGCCATTGTTCCATCTTCTCTTATAATTTCACAGATTGCACAAGAAGGAGCGGCGTCGCACAAAACCGCTAAATCGACAGAAGCTTCTGTATGACCTGCCCGCTCTAAAACACCCCCATCCCTAGCGATTAATGGAAAAATATGACCTGGTTGTTTAAAATCTGTTGCTGCTGTCTCTTTACTTGCCAGAGCTTGAATGGTGCATGAACGATCCTCTGCACTAATTCCAGTAGAAGTATCTTGATGGTCAACGCTTACAGTAAAAGCCGTACCATGGGGATCCGTATTTTGACTGGTCATTAATGAAAGACCGAGTCTCTCAGCTACATCCGCTTTAACTGTTGTACATACTAGGCCCTTGGCATGTGTAATCATAAAATTAATCAGTTCTGGTGTAACTTTTTCAGATAATGCAACCAAATCGCCTTCATTTTCTCTTTGCTCATCATCGACAACAATTATTGGCTTCCCCATCTTCAAATCAAAAATTGCTTCATCTATCGTATTGAACATATTGTTCACATCCTTTACATAAATCCATTTGTTTGTAAAAATCCTTCGTCTATTTTTTGTTTCCCTGGACCACCTACAATTTGGTTTACGTATTTGGCAAGCATATCGCATTCGATATTAACGATATCACCTTGTCCCTTCAATCCAAGCACGGTTTGAGAAGTTGTATGAGGAATAAGAGATATGGTAAATGTGTTTGCGCTATGCTCGAAAACAGTTAAACTAACACCATCTACAGCAATGGAACCTTTCTTTAGTAGAAATTTGGAAAATTCATCATTGATTTCAATCGTATAATAAATGGCATTTCCCTGTTTTTGCTTCGTAATAATTTTCCCAATCCCATCTACATGTCCAGAAACAAAGTGACCGCCGAATCTTCCATTAGCAGACATCGAACGCTCTAGATTTACTTTTGATCCCATTGTTAATGTATTTAAAGAAGTAGACTTTATCGTTTCTGGCATAACATCAACTTGAAAAGCATCTTGATTAAAATTTGTAACCGTCAAACATATTCCATTTACTGCTATGCTGTCACCAAGCTTCATATCTACTAAAATATCTGCGGCTTCTATCGTCAATTTAATAGATTGTTCCGATATTTTATTTATCTTCTTAATCGTTCCCATTTCTTCAACAATCCCCGTAAACACCTGATTCCTCCTCTCGTAAACCAGATATAATTTTTATATCCGTACCGATCTTTTCAACATTTTTTATTTCTAATAACAGCCGTTCCTCCATTGATTGAAATCCGTTTCCAGAAAATGATGTAGGAGCTTCTTTTCCACCTATTAATGTTGGTGCTATATACGTTATTATTTGGTTGATGTGTCTGCTTTCAAGGAATGAAGCATTTACTTCGGCTCCGCCTTCCACCCATAAGGACATGACACCTTTACTTCCTAATATGCGCAGTACATCATCTATGTTTATTTGCTCCTGCTGAAGCTGGATGACTTTAACATATGGTTTACTGCTGAAGATTTGTTTCTTTTGCTCATTCACATTTTCCCCAACAATAATCCATGTTTCCGCTTCCTGATCTGTAATTACTTTTGCCCCAACCGGTGTCCGCAGCATCGTATCCAAAATAATACGAACCGGGTTTATTCCCCCTTGTGGCAATCGTGTTGTCAAACTTGGATTATCTTTTATAACTGTATTTACACCAACAAGGATTGCATCATGTTCATGTCGATAACGATGTACATCGAGACGTGCTTCTTCACAAGTTATCCATTTACTTTCACCTGTGGATGTAGCTGTCTTTCCATCTAAACTTACCGCTGATTTAATTGTGATATATGGTGTTTTCATTTTTATATAATGAAAAAATGCTTTATTGAGGTTTTTTGCTTCTTTTTCTAAAACACCGACTTCTACTTGAATTCCTGCTTGACGCAATTTTTCAATACCACTTCCGGAAACTTTCTCATTTGGATCAACGCATGCAATAACCGCGCGTTTAATTCCACTATTAATTAATAGATCAGCACATGGAGCTGTTTTCCCGTAATGGCTGCAAGGTTCAAGCGTGACATAAATTGTTGCACCATTCGCTTTATCACCTGCCATATTTAGTGCATTTACCTCTGCATGTGCTTCTGAAGCTTTTAGGTGAGCACCAAATCCAACTATTTCTCCATCTTTTACAATCACAGCTCCGACCAAAGGGTTGGGGCTCGTCTGACCAGATACTTGTCTCGCAATCGTCAAAGCAAATTCCATATACTTTTTATCATTCAATAAATCTCCCCCTTTTTAACGCATT
>Ga0079226_10004906_pt1 | contig 10236 bp, 17 predicted proteins | sample Poulit2014_FD_76345 | JGI IMG/M metagenome (GOLD analysis project Ga0079226, IMG submission 76345) | Agricultural soil microbial communities from Georgia to study Nitrogen management - Poultry litter 2014 | ecosystem: Environmental > Terrestrial > Soil > Agricultural land | place: USA: Georgia... | reverse complement strand
GATTAGTGAAGTGTGCCATCTGATCCGCACTGTTTTCATCACCTGTTAGTACTTTATAAATCGGGTCAATGATTACTGCGATATAGTTTTGTTTATTTGCACGTCTGATTAACTTTGGTGCCAACTTGTCCATTGGAACCGACTTCCCTCGTAAGTTCCATATATCAATATTGTTTACCGCATCGGGTGACCATTCGAGCGCTCCGTATACATCTTTAAATCGATGTAATGCACTTGGTCTGTCTAGTTCCAAGTTAACGTATAATACTCTACCTTTTGTACATTGCCAACCTAACCATTTACGGCCTTCTGCAATAGCTATAGATAATTCAATTAAAGCGAATGATTTCCCTGCCTTACTTGGCCCAGCCATTAGCATTTTATGTCCTTGACGTAATACACCTTCTATTAATGGTGGTGCTTTTTCGGGCATGTCATCCCAGAAATCTGTTAAGTTTTCCGGGTCCGGTAGATCATCATTAATATCTTCAATCCATTCTTCCCAATCTTCCCAACTGTTTTTACCTATATTTGTATCAATAATGAATTGCTTTTTACCGTTTCTTTCGATCCCTGGCATACGTGATAATCGTGATGGATTTCTATTTTGGTTATCAATATCTAATCCGTTTTTACGACATACATCGTATAAATAATCTACTCGTTTACGATATTCTTCATAGTTGTTTGCATCTATTTTCACGATTGCATGAATTGACTTTTTACCGCTATATATCATTGTCGCGATTGGTAATTCTAATTCTCGTAAAATAGCATTTTGCTTTTCTAAATCCATTGAATCCGATTCTACTAATGCATAACGATAATCTGTTACGTTCTCGTTTTTTATCCCTTGTCCATCTAATGGATTGAAACGAATCCATGCCCCTGCTTCTTTGTTGTAATCTCCAAGTACTGCACCTATATCTCCATTGCATTGGTTTAATTGTTGAATTAACTCCCCAGCAGTACGATCCCAATTACCTTTTGTCGGCAAATGTTTACCATCTTCTGTTTCCCATGTTTGTGTGACATATCCTACATTTTCAGTCGATTCAAACAGTATTGATAAATAAGTGATTAACTCCCGTACTGGACTCCATTCGGTAGGTTCTTGTATCTCCATACCTTCAATCCAGTTTTTGTCGATGATGACATACTCGTCTCCACCTACTTCATCATCCCAATCTAATTCATGATGATTCTTTTTCTTTCTTGGTTCCCATCCGTTATCTTTAGCAAGTTGGGTAATAGTAGCACCTGTTATCCCGCTACTTTCGAATGTGTTCCATTTTTTAAAACATTCGCCCGGGTTATATCTTTGTCCGTCTCGTTTACTCCACATATCCCAATCACTTGCGGTATAGCCCTCTGTTTTAAGGGCCATACCTACTTGAGTCCATTCTTGATAGTCGAGCATGGACGGGTCTATATAATCTAGTAATTTTATTAAATCTAGTTTGATATCTGTCATACGCTCAACTCTTTCAATTGTTCAGTTAGCTTCATAAACATTTCTTTATCTCCATTCTCTAGCGCCCAATCTATTTTTATTTTCAACATGTCCTCATCTGTTAAATTTGTATCGCAACCATATTCATAATGTCTGTATATTGTTTCTGCAACACTTTGACGGAATATATTAATTATTTGTTCGATGTTCATCAATTCCACCCCACTTAATTTACTTGTTGAATTGGTTCCGGTTTATACGTTTGCGGATTTATATCTGACGGTGTTCTCCAACCACTTGCAGCGATTCGATTTATTAAATTCTTCGCATGTTCAAAATCCCACATACCTACATCTTTAAATCCACGTTGCTCTAAAAAACGTATTTGTTTCGGTGTAGTTAATCCTTCATTTCTTCGTTTATCCAAACTGTTGATTATCTTTTCTGCCTTACCAGCACTTTCAATTTCACCTGCGAATATCCCCATTTTTTCTAACTTGTTAACTTGTTTTTCTGTTGGTGGTTCTGCTTCCCATCCAAATGTCGGGACATAGTTCGCTAAATCTTCAGCATGGATAGACATTTCAAATTGTAATGGATCTACTAGCTTTCGTTTTCGTTTTCTCATTTCCGCTAATTGCTTCGCTAATGCTTCCTCTCTATCTGCTATAACATCTTCTTTCGCAACTTCTTCTATTGCTTCTAAATCGAGTGGCATTCCTGCTTCTTCAATTCGTTTCGTCATTGCTGCAGCTACTTCGTCAGATTCAGCGATTAGATGTGCAGGATGACATAATTCATGTCGTTCTGTATGCCATAAAAAATCAAGTAATAACAATTCTTCTTTACCATCAAATAACCTAGTACCTCTACCGACCATCTGACTGTATAAAGAACGTACCTTCGTTGGTCGCAATACGACAACACAATCTACACTAGGGCAATCCCAACCCTCTGTAAGTAACATTGAATTACAAAGTACGTTATATTTATCATTCTCAAAATCTTCTAATATCTCTGCACGGTCTTTTGATTCCCCATTAACCTCTGCAGCACGAAATCCTTTTGAATTTAATATCTCCACGAACTTTTGACTCGTCTTTACTAATGGCGTAAATACAACTATCTTTCTATCACTAGCATTCTTTTTCATTTCTTCTGCAATCGATTCTAAGTATGGATCAAGTGCCGTACCTAAATCACGAGTAGAAAAGTCACCTGCTTGTTGCTTTACTTGTGTTAAATCCAGTTCTAGTGGAATAGTTAATGCTTTTATTGGTGCTAAATAGCCTTCTTTAATTGCTTGTGGTAAAGTATATTCATAAGCTAATGATTCATAGACAGAACCTAGATTCTTCATATCTCCACGATCTGGTGTAGCTGTTACACCTAAAAGATTCGCACTATCAAAGTGATCTAATATACGTAAATAACTGTCTGCGATAGTGTGATGTGCTTCGTCTATGATGATGCAATCAAAGAAATCTTTATCAAATTGATTCAGACGTTTCTCTCTCATTAATGTTTGTACTGAGCCGACAACAACACGGTACCAGCTACCGATGGATGTTTCTTCGGCTTTTTCTGTTGCTGTTTTTAAACCTGTTGCCTGTTCTAATTTGTCCGATGCTTGCTCTAATAATTCTCCACGATGTGCTAAAACTAAAACTCTTTCACCTAACTTCACACGATCCTCAATTACTTTACTGAATACAATTGTCTTTCCACATCCAGTTGGTAGAACAAGCAGCGTATTTTTTACGCCGCTTGCCCATTCATCTTGAATTGATTCCCTAGCTTCTTGTTGGTATTTTCGAAGTTCCATTGTTTACCTCCTATTAAAAACTACCTGGTGTGAATCCACCTTGTTGTTGCTGTTGTTGTCCTCCAGGAAATGGTGGTTGATTCATTTGTTGTTGTGGCTGTTGGTTAAACTGTTGTTGCTGTTGTGCAGGTGGTGCCTGTTGTGCTTGTTGCCCTGCATGTTTTTGATACTGTTCATATGGTAAAAATGTTTTAACTTGGTTATTCTGTCGCTCTTCTCCATCTCGTATATACTTGTTAATTTCTAATTTGCATCTTCCTTGTGCACCCATGACGGCATTCCAATTCATTTTAACTCTTTCGCCTTCTTGCTTTTGGCCAATTGCTTCAAAGAAGTTAGAAAGAAACCCTTCTGTTTTTGAATGTAAGAACAATCTATGAATTACACTTCCTTGGCCGTGTTCTCCACCATCAATTTTTAATGTTAATAACGCCATAGGACACGAAGGTAAATTAGCACTTCCGTTATGTCTTGCACGTTCAAATTTTTCTACAGTGAAATTATAGTCACCTTCAGGCAGTAATACGAAACTTGGACCACCTTCTTCAATTTCATCTTCCCAACCTAATTCATAACCTGTATTGTCTGTCATTTTATGTTCCTCCTAATTAATTAAACGGTATTTTTTCTCTAAAATTTTTAATCATTTGATGTACCTGTTCCCATGCTCCAACCAACACACCATCAATAAAATTAGGATCATAATTAGAAATTGGTGTATCCATTGGGTAATATCCTTTTTCTCCAACAACAATTTGAATTTCATTTTCAGATACTCCATGTTGTATCATTAAATCCTGTAATGGTTTTGGGATACTCGGATCTAATTGCAATGTTTCCCCTTCTACATTTACAGTTGGTTGTTCTGGAATCGGTTCTTGTTGAACTGGTTCAGCAACTGGCTGTTGTGGTTCTGGTTGTTTTGGTGGTTCACTTGTCCATGTTTGCTCTACTTGTTGCATTGCTGGCTCATTAAATATATGTGCAATCTGTCCGTAATCCATTGGCATTTCATCAGGTAAACCATGACGGTTTTTAGCATCCCATGCAGGATGATGCACAGCGTACATTTTTCTTTCCCCGCCTTGACCTTTAAACTTTTTACCTTTATCATCTGTCGCTACACTAAACGTTTTATAATTAAGGAATAAAACCATATCTGCCCATTCTTTAACTAATGCAGCAGTCTTTGCAGTTTTTTTATTCCCTAACTTTAATTCGTATCTGTCGTATGCTCCCATTTCGTCCGGTGCCTCAAAACGTACAATTTTCGCATGTGCTGTTAATACAACATTAATTCCTATTTCTACTAAATCAGATAATTTATTGAGAAACTTTCCGATTTCTTCTTCTAATTGAACGAATCCGTCACCATATCCGAATGACGTAATACTTGTCTTTCCTCCACGAGATACAACAAATTGAATCCCTAAATGTTCGGCCCAATCGATTGTATCGATCACTAACGTTTTGCATGGACGAGTATTTTTCACAAAGTCCACTTGTTGCTGCAAGAATTGCCAACTGCTTGGCTTGTCCATTCTAGCTACATCCATATTGTTTGTACTACCTTCTGTGTCGATAAATAATGGATCTGGGAATTGTGCCGCTAAAGATGATTTACCGATTCCTTCAGGACCATACAAAACAACCTTTTGTGCTGTTGCTACAACACCTTTCGTAATATTCATTTAAAATTCACCTGGCTTCCACGTTGGTGCTACAACGTTATTTTGTTCTTGTTGTACTGTCTCCGTTTCTTCAATAGTTTGTCCTGCGACATATCCATCCTCTATAAGGATTTCACATTCGTCTCCTGTACTTACTCTTGTTGCGATTGCTTGTAAACCTTCTTGTTCTAACCATTTACCAAACTCTTGCAATGTTTCTAAATCCATTTGTTCCAACTTATCAATTAGAATAAATCCACAATTAGGCTTTAACTTTCTAACTATTGCAGTAGCAACTTTTAATTGATCGCTACCGCTCATGTTGTCCCACTGTTGCCCTTTATAAATTAACTCACCATTTTCAACAGACAACTCTGGTAATGGTAAGTTTGCAGACTGTAATAAATCGACTTTCTTTTGACGTACATCGTTTATTTTGTTTGAATATTGGTCGTACTTTAAACGATGTTCTTTCGCATCTTCTTCCGCTTTATCTTTATCTAAGTTGGCACGAATTTTAACGTTAATTGCATCAATTTCCGCAATATTTTTTTCTAATTCATCTGTTGATTCATCTTGTAGATCAAGCGCATCTTTTTGTGCAATTTCTAAATCATTTGTTGTTTGAACGTGCTGTTTTCTCAATGCATTTAATTGTTGTTCTAATCGTGCAATTTCTTGTTGTTCTTGTTCATGCTTATTTTGGATAATAGTTAGTTGTTGTCTTTTGCGTTGATTTTCTCCATTACGTGCAAGGATTTCTTGTTGTTGCTGGATAAGATCATTAATAGATACTAACTCTTTTGGTACATCGCTGTGATATGGCATTTCTTTTGCAAACTTTGACTTTTGATCAGCGATTTGACCGATTGCTCTACGTTGGTTATAAAGTTCACTTTCTTCTTTTTCTAATTCAGCTAATTGATCTCCTACTCCAATGATTTGTAATAAAATATTAGCTTTTTCCTTACTGGTAGATTCGATGAATTTTGGTAGATCAATTGCCAACTCCTCTACGAAACTATCCAATAATCTTTGACCTGCTTTTTCGCCGTTTGGATCAATCACTTTTAAATCACTGTTTTTACCTTTACGTTCAACAATTAACCCGTTAGATAGCTTCAAATGTAAGTACGGTTCGACCATACTTCCTTCTCGATGTGCTTGTGATGGCTTGTACTTATTGCCACCTAATGCCCAAGCAATTGAATCTAAAATGCTTGTTTTCCCTTGGTTATTCTTACCGCCGACAACTGTCAAACCATTGGCAGATGGTTCGATTTTGACGGCTTTAACACGTTTTACGTTCTCGATTTTTAATTGATTAATTTTCACAGACATGATTAGTTATTCTCCTTTACTATTATGCAATTACAATAAAATTGTCGTTTTCGATTTCTTCTTTAAATGCTTCTAGTAAATAGTTTTTGATGTTATGAATGGCTACATTTCTCCATACACCACCATCGGCTTCAAATAACGCTGCACGCGGTCCATCTTTCATACGAAATACAAATTCACTTGTTGGTTGTTCTACTTCTAAAAATGTACGGTAAGGCGCTAGTTTAACTGGATTCGGAACAATCACATCATCAACACTTGTAATACCAGTTTGCATTGTGACCGCTTGTGAAAATCCATTGTCACCAGTATTACGAACATTTTCTTCCTTGATGTTTCCGATAACCTTCAATAAAATATCTCTGTCTTTCGTTTGTGTGAATTTAGATTGTAATGCAATGATCAATTCTTCTGATCCATGAAAATATTCATATTCAAAACGAGGGACGTCTGCTACTGCTGTAATTAAACGTTCACGCTCGCCCAAAGAATCTAAATCACTAACAACCGATACCGTTCTTTCATCTTCCACATGAATAAATGTTTTATAGTAATGTCTTTCTTTTTGTTTCATGTAATCAACAAATCCAGTAAGTGTACTTACCTTTAATGTGTGTGCTTGGTAACTTTTCGGATGTATCTCTACATATGATCCTTCGTTATCGATAATAAAGTTACGTTTGTTACGAAATGGATCTTCAAGAGTGATCAGTCTTTCATTTGGATTAATACCTTGTTCCATTAAATATTGAATAGCTTCTTTAGTTAACATTTAATTACTCCCTCTCTGTAAGTCGATAATATTTTTACGTTGCATTTCCTTTTCGATAACATCAACTGGTTCTCCAACATCAGTTTTAATTGCAGCATCATTGTCAAAAAATGTTTGACCAGGTATATTACTTTTCAACTCTTTAGCTTGTACATTACCGCTCGATAAATCTTTACCAGTTAGCACTGTAGTAGAAACTCCTGTTACATTTGCTAATTTAGTCGTAAAGCTACTATCTACATTCACCGTTTGACGATTATCATCCGGAATAAAATCTAACTTGATTGTGACAGTACGTTTGTCTGTCGCTTTTGTGTTTAGATCATGAATGTTGTCGAATACCTTTTGTAATTCATAATCTAACTTTTCCTGTATTGCTCCTTGTGCTAATTCAGATAATGGTAAATCTATATTTTTATCACTCATTTATCAATACGTCCTTTCCATGTTATAATGTAGTTGGTTAGTTATTCTTGCTCGTAATTGGTTGGCAGACCGTTACGAGTTTTTTTACGCAAATATATCCATAAAACATTTTTCACATGTACCACTTATCATCAACTCTCTTTGTCCTGGAGTTAAATATGGCATTGCTTCTTGTAACAACATGCCGCCTTGCCAACTATCATAATCTCGTGCATTCACTTCAAATTGATGTACTTCTTTACATGACAAACATTTGTAAATTAATAATGATTTTTTAGACATTTCTTTCTCACCCCTTTCATTTTTCCTAACAACATCCTGCATTTGGAAATACAAATATATCAACCTTCACATTCGTATCTGTTGGATAAATAAGAGCTTTATCCCAATCTTCTTCGGTTAATTCTATTTGCGCTTCAGACAAATTAAAGTCATCTGTATCGTTGTAAGTTAATTTATTTGTATCTTCAATAACCCTCTCAACCATAGCTCTATCTTTTGCAATTACTACAAGTCCACCATCGCTATGATATCTACTTGTTAAATATTCAACGTCTTTAAAAATAAAAACTTTCATGCTTTCTCACCCCTTTCTATATAATTCTTTGTAACACTCATTACAGATACCACTAATCAAAATTTCCCTTAAATCAATCGGAATGTTTGGTAATGCATCTTGTATGTGTTTGCCATTCTTCCAGTCCTCAAAATCTTTCATCTTCACTTCTGCTTCGTGTATGGTGCTACAACGTCTGCATATGTCGATGATTGTTTTATTCATCGTCCTTACCTACATTCTCGATAAAAAATTCTAACGCTGATATTGTGCTTAAATAAAGATTAGGATTGTCTATTTGCTTACGTTTAGATCTAATATCATCGCTTAATTGTTTAGCTTGTTTAATTAAGTTTTCCATGTTTACACCTCCTATAAAATTGACCCTAAAAATAAGTAGAGAATTGCTCCTGCATATCCTAAACCTGCTATAGTTAATACTGCGAATACAAACCACCATGCGAAATTAAAGTTGTCGTTCATGGTTTCACCTCCTCATAATGTCTCTCAAATTCTTCAATACTGTTAAACTTAAAATTTCCTTTGTTCGTGCTAATGTAAATTTCATCTTCTTTATTGGGTATGCTTTCCATGACAAGTCCTAACAGTGCAATAGTGGTAATCAAACATATCAATAGTTGCGGGTAACGTTTATACATCGTTTTCCTCCTCGAATTCATAAGGCATGTATGCAAACAACATGGCGAAGAAGAAAGCTATGATACTAGCTATATATTGTTGATTAATGAGTAACGCCCCACCTATCATTGCAGTAACTACTGATGGATATTTCATTGTGATTCCTCCTAACTTTTTAAAATCCAATCATCGATTACATCTAAGTTAAAAACTAATACTCTCGGTGACGGTCTTTGATGTGGTATCTTATCCTCTCTAAGTAAGTTATAAATAGTAGCTTCACTAATCGGTATGCCAATGTCTGATAAGTAACTAACTAACCGCTTAACTCCTCTTACGTTTCGCATCCTTCTCACGCTCCAACTCACTAATGTGGTATGTTTTAACTGGCCCATTTAAATCTTTACGAGTATCTGTTGTCATTTGGTCATATGGCAGTTCTACCTCTACATAATGACTTTTGTATAACTCTCGATTGTTTTCCTTTTCCTCGTCATATGCCCAGTACGTTCCCGACCCTGCAAATGTGTTGTCATATTTAGATCTCATTGGTATCACTCCTTAAATTAATTTGCCTTTACTATTAAAAGTTAAGTTTTCTACCATGACCTTGCGACCATTTATTGTTTTTTCTGTATACGTTGTTACTCCCGATTCGGCTAAGAATGATTCCATCAAACCTTGACCGCTTCGCTCCTTGTTAATGTCGCTTAATGTAGATAAATAATTAACTACGAAGCCACCTACGTCCCTGTTATAGTAGTCCCATAAAAACTCAAATGAGTTACCTATCGGCTTGTCCAATCCATGTTCTTTACATTTGTTCATTGCGTAAAAGTAATCTTTCATTTGGTACTTGTCCCCGTCATATTCCTTCGCAATCGGGAATATATTTATTAGTTGTCTTGGTGTTATACGATCGATTAGGTCCGATACAAAATGATATAAAGATAATCTTTCTTCTGCGTTTTCTTTCTTTAAAAATTCTCGGTTTCCATGACCTAATGATTTTACTCCCCAGAAGATAATTTTCTTATGCTTGTCAAAATCAAATTCATCTTCCAAGTGTTTTTCTAACAATTTTGTGAATTGGTCTAGTGCTATAAGTGAGTTCATTTATACCAACTCCTTATTCAACATTTTGTCTGCCACTCTTATCGCATCTGGCAATCTATCAACTAGCGATAAATATTGAGGTGTTGTTAATTTTTTAAGGTTGTGTTTTTCTTCATAATTGTTTACTAGAGCTTTCAAATTAGTTCTGTATGCTGTGTTAAAAGCAACTCTAAACTCTCTCCAAGCCAACCCGAATGCAATTCCTTTACCTTGTGCATAACGTCTTACCATTGCGTTTAATCTTTGTTGTAAATCGCCTACAGTGTCTAAACTGTCGATGTTATCTAATCTGTGTTTGATGACTTCTTGTTCTTGTTTCAACTCTTTTGTTTCGAGTTCATTTTTCGCAACTGCCTGAAACATTTGATTCATCATTTGTAACTCTGGACTTAATTGTGATGTGTCGATTTTGCTTTCTTTAATGTCGTAATATTCATC
>Ga0079226_10004905_pt1 | contig 10236 bp, 7 predicted proteins | sample Poulit2014_FD_76345 | JGI IMG/M metagenome (GOLD analysis project Ga0079226, IMG submission 76345) | Agricultural soil microbial communities from Georgia to study Nitrogen management - Poultry litter 2014 | ecosystem: Environmental > Terrestrial > Soil > Agricultural land | place: USA: Georgia... | reverse complement strand
TGCACGGCGAGCGATCCCAGCGCCTGGCGGATAGCTGCCGGGCCTTCCACCGCTCCGGGACGTCCCTGATTTCGGATCACGCCTTCATCGGAGGCCAGCCCCAAAAGCGCGTACCCCTGCTGGGTTTCCTCAACGGGGGCGATTCGGGAATGCCAGCGGGCATGTTCTGGTCCGGGACCATCATCCCGGCCGGTCCATTCGGGGAATTGGAAATCAGTCATGTTCCTAGCCTAGAGCCACGCCAAGTACCAACACTACTGCGCGACACGCGCTACTAATCGTTCAGCTGTGCTAGCCGTTCTTCTCGTCGTAATTTTTGTAGCTCAGGATCGGGCACCGGAGCCGCGGCAACTAGCCGCTTGGTGTATGCGTCGTGAGGTTCATGCAACACTTGGTGCGTCGTGCCTAATTCAACAACCCTACCTTGGCGTAGGACCACAACTTTATCGGCAAGCATTTCTACGACAGCAAGGTCGTGGCTGATGAAAAGACACGAGAATCCAAGGTTTTTCTGCAAATCGTTGAGAAGCTCGAGTACCCTAGCCTGAACACTCACGTCCAACGCACTGGTCGGTTCGTCTGCGATGAGCACTTGTGGTTCTAATGCCAGCGCTCGGGCAATACCAATCCGCTGACGCTGTCCGCCTGATAACTCGTGTGGGTAACGCTCCCCCCATGATGCCGGAATCTTCACTAGTTCCAGCAATTTCCCGGCTCGTTTCTCCAGATCTTTTCTCGAGGTTAGAATGCGATTCCACTTCAACGGTGAACTGACCGACTGGGCGATTGACATCCGAGGATCAAGCGATGAGGCCGGATCTTGGAAGACAACAGCAACATCACGCCGCATGGCCTTGATATCTTTAGTTTTTGCGGTCTGAAGGTCAACCCCGGCGATCTGAGCATTGCCTTGGGCAAGCGACTGCAGTCCTACAGCCACCCGGCCTAGAGTCGATTTACCAGATCCAGATTCACCGACCAGCCCTAGCACTTCACCCGGATAGAGATCGAAGGAAACCCCGTCAATGGCACGGAAAGCTTCCTGTCCACGACGCGGGAACTCGACTACTACATCTTCGAATCGCAGGCTGGGTTTCTCAGCACCTGATGTCGAGTCCTCCGATAGCTGGACCGAACCAAGCTTGGGCACTGCTTCAAGGAGTTGTTTAGTATAAGCATTTTTCGGGTCCTGGAAGATATTGACCATCGGGGCTGATTCCACGATTTCCCCGTCTTTCATCACGTGGACATGGTCAGCTATATCGGCTACCACCCCCATGTCGTGAGTGATCAGCAACAGGCCCATGCCGAAGTCCTTTTGTAGATCCTTAAGCAGATCTAAAATTCCGGCTTGGACTGTCACGTCAAGGGCGGTGGTGGGCTCGTCAGCAATCAGCAACCCCGGATTCGAGGAGATGGCCATGGCGATCATCACGCGCTGACGCTGACCCCCCGACAACTGATGAGGATACTGATGAATCTTTTGTTTCGGGTCCGGAATCCCAACCCGATCCAATAGTTCGATGCCGCGTTCAGTCACTTGGTCCTGTGTGAGACCTTGACCGAAGAACGCATCTTTCATCAGCTCGTTAATTGTATATACGGGGTTAAGCGCCGTCATAGGGTCTTGAAAGATGACGGAGATCTCCCCGGCACGGATTTTATTGAGTTGGGACTCAGGCATACCCAACAGTTCTCGTCCCTCGTAATGTACGGCACCAGTTGTGGTCGCGTTATCGGGCAGGAGTCCGATAATTGACATCGCGGACACAGTTTTGCCAGAGCCAGATTCTCCCACTAATGCCACAGTCTGGTGTCGGTCCACACTGAAACTGATGTCATGGGTAACTTGGGTAGCATCAGTGCCACTGCCGAAGGTCACGGATAAACCGTCAATCTCCAGCAGTGCCCGTCCCTCTTGGGCTGAGGTGGTGGTGCTATACATGAGCTCTCCTACTTCCTTGGGTCCAGCCAGTCACGAAGGGCATCCCCCAGCAAAGAAAAAGCTAAAATGATCAAGCTCAACAACACAGCTGGTACTAACAGCACGGCAGGTTCGGAAGCCATGTGCCGCTGACCGGCCGCGACCATCGCTCCCAAGGATGGGTCAGGCGGAACAATACCTAAGCCGAGGAAACTCAATCCGGACTCCAACAGTACAGCGGCTGCCATAGTCAGTGAGAACTGCACGAAGATTGGTGCCGCAATATTCGGCAAAATCACCCGGAACAACCGAACAAACGGATTCGCTCCAAAAATTTCTGCTGCTTCGACAAATTCTTTTTGCGAGATCGACAACGTTTGTCCGTAACTGATACGTGCGAATTGGGGTATGAACAGGATTCCTAGGACGATAATCAGGGTGGTTGGTCCTGGTCCGTAGAGGGTGGCAGCAAGCAGCGCAATGATGATCGGTGGGAATGCCAAGATCACGTCCACGCCACGCATCCCAATGACTTCCGCGATGCCCCGAAAATACCCGGCAAAAAGTCCTATGACGGTCCCGAAGACTAGCGAAATCATGGTGGCGGACAGTGCCACAATAACTTCAGCTTGAATCCCATAAAGTGCACGACTCAGCACATCACGGCCAAAACTATCTGCACCTAACCAGTACCCTGGGGTACCAATCTCGGCGAATCTGCTGCCAACATCCTGAGCGAACGGATCATGAGGAGCTATCCACTGGGCACTGAGCGTAATCAACAGTAACGCGATCACAACGAGCGCGGCTAGGGTACGGGGGATGGTAAAGGCTTGTCTGAATCGACGTGATAACAACGGTTTTCGTTTAGCCGGCTGCTGGATGCCAGTATCGTCCGTGTGTAGGTTTTGGGTAGTCATGCTGTCCTCACCCTGGGATCCAGATATCCGTACAAGATATCAACCAGTAAATTAATGACAATGAACACAACCGAAAGGATAATCACGATGCCTTGCACGACTGGATAGTCACGAGCGATCACCGCATCGATGAGTAAAGAACTAAGTCCTGGCCAATTAAAGACTTGTTCAACTAACACGGTCCCACCGAGTAGGGTACCAATTTGTAAACCAGTGACAGTGGCTATGGGCGTCAGCGAATTTCTTAGTACGTATCTACGGAAGACACTTTTTCCGCCAATACCCCACGACCGTGCGGTGCGAACCCAATCTTGTTGGAGGTTTTCTAATACCGCTGATCGCGCCATCCTTGACACGATGGAGGTAATCCCGAGTGCTAATGTCACGGCAGGCAGAATCAATCGAACAACGTGCCCTGTAAAGTCCGCCGTGATGTCCCGATAACCACCTGCCGGGAACCAACCTAGACGAATCGATAAATACAATACGAAGACAGTACCGATGATGTAGACCGGAACACTCATTCCGATGCTAGTCATCACTGAGATACTGGAATCGATCCAACCACCGCGACGCGCTGCCAGCGACCCAAGAGGAATCCCAACCAGCAATGCCAGCAACACTGCTAGCAGAACTAGCTCGAGAGTGCGTGGTAATCGTTCTAGAATCATGCCAGATACTTCTCGACCATCACTAAATGCTGTGCCAAGGTCACCCGTGAAAACCCCTGTGAGGTAGTTCCAATACTGTTGCCACACTGGTAGATCGAGACCCAGTCTTTGGCGCATGGTTTCTACGGCTTCTGGCGAGACGGCTCCACCGCCGGCTCCGGTGAGCAACTGAACTGCCGGGTCACCAGGAACTGCTTGAAGCATGAGGAAAATCAGCGTGAGAACGATCCATACCAGAACCACACCCGTGGCCAGGCGTTTCAAGATGAATGACAACATATCGACCCTCAAATGTCACAGGTTCTGGCGTGCGAAGGCACATCGTACACCAGAACCTGTCATGGGTTTACGGAACCTTACTGTTGAACTTCCACTGCATCAGCCAGGCCATAACCAGAATAGAACGTTAAGAAACCGGGATAATTCTCAAAATTACCAACCCGGTGGTTATACGCGTAAGCCTGGTCTCTCGTTGATAGCATGACGATTGGAGTATCTTCGATCATCATTTCGCGAGCTTCCGCATAGTGGTCTCGGCGTTCCTCTTCGTCTTCAGCTTCTACTCCTGCTTCCACAGCTGCAATGAGTTCAGGATAGTCGTAGCCGAAGCTACGTGAGTAGTTCACCGGACCACCGACGTAGCTAGAGATCCAACTGGTGTCTGGCACGATCGCACTGTTTCCGGCGACCGCTAGATCGTAGTTACCGGCAATTCCTTCGCTGACACGCGTAGCCCAGTCAGGGTTCGATAGTTCAACATTAACCCCCACTGCTTCTAGGTCGGCTTGGACGGATAAGGCTGTGTCCTGGTGGAAGATATATTCTGAACTGGTCAACAACGTAAGCGTCTGGCTGTCGTCATAACCTGCTTCGTCCAAGAGCTCACGGGCATGATCTGGATCGTAGTCGTACATGTTTGCCCAATCTTCATCGAAGTTGGGGTCATTCTCATCTAGCGGCATGCCATAGAGCGGCTCTCCATTTCCCGAAAATACAGCATCGACAATGTTATCGCGGTTGATGGCGTAACCCACAGCCTCCCGAACCAACGGATCGGCCATGGGGCTATCCTCGTCCTCGACGTTGAAATGCACATACATAAACGGCGCGCTAACCGGATCCAGAATCAGTTCAGAATCCGATTCGATCCGCTCGAAGTCTTCCCATGGGACGTAGTCTATGAGATCCACCTCACCGCTGATCAATGCGTTGGTTCGGGCAGTACCGTCCGGGTAGAACACCAGATCCAAGGTCCCAAGGCCGACCTCATCTGCCGCATAGAACGATTCATTGGGTGTAAGCACCATGTTGGTCCCGTGATTATGCTGGTCAATAACGTACGGGCCGGCACCTATCCAAGCATTTTCTGTGGGATCGAGAACATCTTCTGGCACGATTGCTGCGGTTGGGACCGCTAGATACTGGAGGAAGGCGGCGTTCGGAGCCTCGAGTGTGATATCTATCGTTCGATCGTCCGGGGTCTCTATCGATTCAATCGATTGCAGACCCGGATATACGAAAGTGGAATTGTCGGGGTCACTTTGAAATTCGAGGTTAGCTTTTACCACCTCGGCGGTAAGCGGTGTACCATCAGAAAATTCCAAGCCATCGCGCAAGGTAAAGACGTAGTTGGTCGGTTCTGGCTGTTCATAAGACTCAGCCAGTCCTTCAACTACTTCCCCGGTTTCGTCGAATTCCATGAGCCCTCGGTGCAGCAGAGTAAACATGGTATAGCCGACGACGCCGGCATCTTGGCCGGTCAGGAGGTTGGACGGCTCAGTAGATAGACCAAAGGTGAGCGTGCCGTCTTCAACGATAGCGTCTTCGTCAACGTCAGCCCCAGGTTCAGCATCGGTGGCAGCCTCTCCGCCGCAGGCACTGAGCAAAAGTGCCGCAACAACAGTGGTCGCTAGAGTCGTCCAGGTTCGTTTCTTGAACGGATGTGTTGGCTTCACGGTGTAGTCCTAACTTCGGAAGAGATGTGCTGGCAGTGATGAAAGTCAAACGAGAGATTACTTCTGTATATGGCTTGAATACTAGTGAGTTAGATCACGCTTTGTAAAGTGATGTAGTGCGAGCTAGCATCCTGGGGTTCATCGCGAAGAGCCGTAGCCTCCACCCCCAGCCGTTTGAAGTCGAACTCCCTCGCCGGCTTTGAGTTCAAAACGGCTCATCGAAGGCTGTAATTCTGATGCGTCCGGGGTGATTTTGTGGCTTTGTGCAGCCTCACCGGAGCCCCCTCCGGTAAGGCCCCAGGGACCTGCGGTGACTCGTGCCGTAGCGGCCACCACAACAGCTTCCCCGTGAGTAAGCGTCAGCTCGCGTATCAAGCCGTCGCCCCCAGCGAAAGCACCGCGTCCACCGGTATTGTCTGCAATTTGATATTTTCTGACCCTAATAGGAAATTCGCGCTCAATCACCTCGCAGGGTGTGTTTCGAGTGTTCGTCATATGAGTGTGCACAGCCGAAGCGCCAGTCAGTCCCGGCATACCGCCTTGCCCACCCCCATAAGTTTCAACATAGGAGTAGTACCGGTCACTGCGTGGATCGACCCCGCCGATGGTCATGATACTCATGCTGCCGCTAGAGGCCGCAGGAACGATACCATCGGCAAAACGATGGAAAGCCCCGTAGATTGCATCCACGATACGCTGAGAGGTTTGCGTATTACCGTTGGCAACCGGAGCCGGGAACTCGGCGGCGACCAATGAGCCTGGTCGAGTCTTGACGACAATCGGGGCCATGAGGCCAGCGTTGGAGGGCAATGTCGGGTCAGTCAGTGACTTCACTGCATATGCAACGCAAGCGTTGGCTACTGCATGCGAACAATTGACTGCACCCTTGGCTGCGTCGGCAGTGTCTGTAAGGTCGACCTCCAGTTGATCACCTGCCACGCGCACTTTAGCTACGATCGGCAGTTCAGCTGGTTGTACCCCGTCGTGCTCCAGGTAATCTGTGAACGTTCCGGCCCCGTCTGGCAGCTTGCTAATGGCTGCCCGAGTGCGACGCTCGGCGTACTCAATCAACGCCCGGCACGAAACCCGGAAGCCGTCGACACCCCATTCCTCGACCAGCTCACGGACACGTACTTCGCCTAGTTTATTGGCCGCCACCTGTGCCATGAGGTCGCCGCGAGTTTTATCTGCGGTTCGAATGTTGGTCATGAGCATGTTCAGCACTTCATACTGCAGTTTCCCTTCCGCGTAGAGTCGCACCGTAGGTACGCGCACACCTTCTTGAAAGATCTCTGTAGAGTGGGTTGCCATCGAGCCTGGTGTCATGCCACCAACGTCCACGTGGTGGGCCATATTCGCCACCACTGCGACCATCTCTTCGTCGATAAAGATCGGACTGATGACACACATATCCGGCAAGTGTGAACCACCCATATACGGGTTGTTGGTCATGAGCACGTCACCTGGACGAATGTTATCGTGGCCGAATTCTTCAAGGGCTTTTGCGATCAATATCGGCATGAGCCCCAAGTGCAGGGGGATGTGCTCCGCTTGCGAGATGAGTTCACCATCGGGCATGTAAATTCCGGATGAGCAGTCACGACGGTCTTTAATGTTTGGCGAATATGCGGTCCGGATTAGCGCCGACCCGATTTCTTCCGAGATGGATTCCAGTCGATTTCGTGCAACTTCGAGCTCTACTGGACTCAGTTTTGGTGCAGACATTAGTTCTCCAGCCTTTCGATGTATAGGAATCCGTACTCGTCGTTTCGGCAGGTTTGTAGCGGTCGCACAAATACCGTCGTGTCTAGTTGTTCGATGATTAGCGGACCGTTCAGCTCGGAGTTAGGTGCAAGCTCTTCACGCCGGAAGACCGGCACATCGAACCAATCTCCGCCAATGTACACCTTGCGGTGTTCGACCGGTTCTGGTCTGGCGGACCTCGCCACGGCTTGTTTCGGCAATTCCGTAATGCCACCTTGGAGTGCGACGACACGGGCCACGACAATTTCCATCCGAGCATCGGGGTCACTGAAGCCATAACGGGCAGCATGTGCATTGTCGAAGGCGTCGCGCTGAGCTTTAGGATCTTCCAGGTACGGCACGGTAAGCTCGTAGCTCTGCCCGATATAGCGAGCGTCAACATAACGTTCAAAGCGTGTCTCTCCGGCCGGCATAGTTTCGGCGCCATGAGATTCGAGTTCTACAAGAGCTGCTTCAATATCTTTGTAGTTGTCAGCACCTTCTTCAACGAATGTTGGTGCTGAAAAGTCCTGCCGCACCGGGGCATCGAGCATCCCCACAGCCGAAGCAATTCCCGGATGAGGCGGGATAATCGCAGACTTCATACCCAGTTCGCGTGAAAGGTCAGCACCATGCAGTGGACCGGCCCCACCGAAACTCATGAGGTGGCAAGTGCGTACATCGATACCGCGCTCGACACTGACTTTGCGAATCCCACGAGCCATGGTGGCTGTAATGACACGCAAAATACCTTCGGCGGTATCTTCAGCGCTCATATCAAACTGCGCGCCCCATTCGGACATGGCACGTCGAGCTTTCTCTATGTCGAGCTTGAATCGTCCGCCCAAGAGATTTTCACCAAGCCTGCCCAACACCGCGTGGGCGTCGGTAACCGTTAGTTCTGTACCACCGCGCTGATACGACACTGGTCCTGGCACAGAACCCGCTGATTGCGGTCCGACTCGCATGCCACCACCAGAGTCTAGCCAGGCAATTGATCCGCCACCGGCGCCGATAGTGTGCACATCGACCGAAGGCAGCTGAATAGGCATGTCGTCAATCGCGCCGGATATCGTTTCGTCGGGTTCACCATTTCGGATCAGCGCGATATCGGTGCTGGTCCCACCAATATCAAAGCTCACGACGCGATCTAGTCCAAGACCTTTTGACCAGTTAGCAGCACCGACCACACCACCAGCAAGTCCAGAAAGGATTGTTCGAGCACTTCTTCGGGACGCGTCTTCTGGACTGAGCAGCCCACCGTTGGATTGCATGATCCACATGTTGGCGGGGACACCTTCGCTTGCGACACGCTTCTCCAAGCGGCGCAAGTAGCCTGCAATCTTAGGCTGTACATAGGCACTGATCGCGGCAGTGGAGAAGCGTTCATATTCTCTCATTTCGGGCGAGATGTCCGATGAAGCAAAAACAAAGGGCGCAACCTCCAGCGCCATCAGGTGTTGAACCACATGATCTTCGTGGATCGGATTCAGGTAGGAATTCAAAAAGGCAACAACAATTACATCGAACTGTTCGGATTTTATCCTCTTCGCCAATTCCTCTAGCTGATTGCCATCTATAGGCCTCAACACTTGACCTTCAGCATCGAGTCGCTCGGAGACTTCGTAAATATGATCGCGCAACACGAGAGGCGCGGGGCGACGAACCGTGGCGTCGTAGAGCGAAGGACGTGTTTGGTGGGCAATTTCCAAAATATCGCGGAAGCCTTCGGTCGTGACCAAACCAACTCGAGCGCCAGTCCGGGTAATCACGGTATTAGTAGCGACGGTCGTGCCGTGTACGAATCGCTCAACGGCGCGTATATCTCCATCGATCTCAGCAAAAGCTCCCCGAACACCTTGGAGTACTGCGTCATCGGGCGCATCGGGAGTTGAAGGTACTTTCCAAACAAAGATGCCACCATCAGGTTTGCGAATAGCAACATCGGTAAAGGTGCCACCGGTATCCGCTGCTACTTGGTAATTACTTCGCGCACGCAACACGTCAAGTCCCCTCAATCTTTGGCTTGAATTCCCCATAAGATTCTTCTGCGTACGAATCGTATACTGAATACCAGTGATATGCAACACGTTCACTAAGGTGCAACAATGAAGGATAGACAAGAGCATTCACAGATTGGAGTCCTATATGCCTTCTTCACGGCGCAACCGAAATGCACGCGAACTCGCGTATGACGACATTAGACGCCAAATTTTGACTATGGAACTAGAACCGAATTCACGTGTCGATGAGGTATCACTAGCTACTGCGATTGGGGCTTCTAGGACACCCGTGCGGGAGGCTCTACATCAGCTAGCCACAGAAGATTTAGTAATCATCATGCCGCGGGGAGGTTACCAAATCTCCAGTATGGACATTCAAAAGTTCCATCATGTAATGGATATGCAGATGCTCATCGCACGCGCTGCCACACACCGTTTGATAGAAACAGCAGACGATGCGAACTTCGATCAGCTGCAGTCCGCCACAGACGAAGTAGAAGTCGCAATCGCAGAAAAGAACCCTGCACTCATCGCACAGCAAAACAGTAAGTTGCATACCCTCGAGGTTCGTCTATGCGGCAACCCCTTTTTCACCCAGTTCGCCGAGACAATCTATACTCACGCCGAACGGTTTGCTAATCTCAGCTTTGGCGGCCACAAGAATTTTCGACAAGATTTAGCGGATCACTATGAGAACGTCCGGTGTCACCACTCAGATTATTTAGATGCACTGCGAGACCGAAATATGACGTCTGCAATGCAGATCGCCGAGGAACACGTCCTCCTTTTCCGTGACAGGGTACTGAAATCACTCGCGAGTCTACAAATGCAAAACGTAGATGTCTCACCACCGAAGTCATCCTGAGGATCATTCTCGCGATCGCCGCATACCGAATATCAGGTTTCTTCGGGGAAGCGGCCGACCATTTTGCGCAGGTCCAATCCGGGCAGGGCTGCATTGAGGATGCGGTAGTATGCGAGTTCTTCGTGGGTTTGTAGGGGTGGGTCAAATACTGCGCC
>Ga0079226_10004904_pt1 | contig 10237 bp, 5 predicted proteins | sample Poulit2014_FD_76345 | JGI IMG/M metagenome (GOLD analysis project Ga0079226, IMG submission 76345) | Agricultural soil microbial communities from Georgia to study Nitrogen management - Poultry litter 2014 | ecosystem: Environmental > Terrestrial > Soil > Agricultural land | place: USA: Georgia... | reverse complement strand
GTCCTATATCGAGACCGCCGGCAAGCAGATCGCGCCGCTGCTCGAGGGCAATGAGCTCATCATCCTGGAATCGACCTCGCCTCCCGGTGCCACGGAGTTCCTGGCCGACACGGTCATCAGGGAACGCCCGGATCTCACGCTCAAACCCGACAGCGCACAGACGGTGTACTTCGCCCACTGCCCCGAGCGGGTTCTGCCGGGTCGAATCATGATCGAGCTGCGCACGAACGATCGCATCGTCGGCGCCCTCAATGGTGAAGCCGGCGAGCGCGCACGCGATCTCTACCAGCTGTTCTGCGAGGGCGAGTTCCTTATGACCGATGCGCGGACGGCGGAGATGGCGAAGCTGACCGAGAACGCCTATCGAGACGTCAACATCGCCTTCGCCAATGAGCTGTCGATGATCTCCGATGGTCTCGACATCAACGTGTGGGAGCTCATCCGGCTCGCGAACCATCATCCGCGCGTGAATATCCTGCAACCGGGTCCGGGCGTCGGCGGGCACTGCATTGCCGTTGACCCTTGGTTCATCGTCGCAGCGGCCCCTGATCACTCTCCCCTTGTGCGCACAGCGCGTGAAGTCAATGACGCGAAACCCGGTTTCGTCATCGACAAGCTTCTGCCTCAAGCAAGCCGGATCAACGACGTCCAGATCGCGGCCCTGGGTCTGGCGTTCAAACCCAATATCGACGACCTGCGGGAGAGTCCTGCCAGGCGGATCGTTGGTCGCTTATCTGAGGCACTTCCCGAAGCGAACATTATGGCCGTCGAGCCCAATATCGACACGTTGCCAGCCGAGCTCGAAGCCCGCGAGAATGTTTCTCTGACGGGACTGAACGAAGCTGTCAGAGCCGCAGATATCGTCCTGTTGCTGGTCGACCACATCGAATTCTCACGACTGGACGCTTCACTTCTGGCGCAGAAGATCGTCCATGACACACGCGGGGTATGGGGCTGAATTCCTTAGGAGATGCCACGCTGGATTGTCGGAGTGAACCGACGGATATACTGATTCGAAGACACTCCGGCAGGCCTTCGTTCCGTTGATTGCGACTCTCTCTTCGAAGGCTGAACGAAGTACCTCGTCGACGATTGGAAACCGTTTGTCCTACCGTGCAGATGCTCGTCAGATTCTGGATGAAGCGCTTTCTGCCGAAGCTGAGCGCATCTGTTTCCGAACTGACTCGGACCTCATATTCGCAGAAGTTGACTCAGACTCCATAGAATCAGCGCTCTCCGGAAGCGGGATGCAGAAGTTCAAGTTCCAGCGGAAGAAAGATGGCCGCTGGTCGGATGTCAGCGGATACGCAAAGGTCTTGGACACGACCCGTCTGCTCAACGACCTCATGCGCGCCGACGCGTCCTCGGCGGCGAACATACCCGTTGACGAGCTGGCGGAGGCGATCAGTCGAGCGCGCGACCGCTTCCATCTTGCTCTCAAGAAGATTCTCCGGAACTTGAACGACAGACTTGCATCACAGCCGAACAGTCTCGTCATCAGCAGATGGAGAAAGTACTTCGCTCAGCTCGAACCTCTCGTGCATGATGACTACCTCGACTATTTCACTGCTGCACTCGAACTGCTTGAGTGTGCCTTGGACAATGGGCTCTGCGAGATCATCGCCGACACTGACCACACCAAGTTGAAACCTCTGATGCAGAGACTCGACAGCTGCGCGAGCGAATACCAGTCGATCCCGGCACAGATCTCTGCGCTGAATCAGTTCGGAAAAATCTACAGTCTTATCGACCGATCAGCAGCCGCAGACTGCTTCCGGCTCATGAAGGTGAAGGACCAGGGGAATCTTGTTCCCTACTTCTATTCCGACATGGGCAGCCAGACGTACTATTCCCAACGCGATATCCTCGACTCCGAAGCTGAAGACCGCACGAGTGCGATTTGTGAGAGCCTTCGCTGGATTTCACCTGAAAAGCCCGGAGACAAAGACCTCGGAGTCCTCATATCAGTCGACTCCAACTTCTTTCGAATCTACGCGTGGCTCATCTACTACTACGCACAGCAGCTGCCCGAAATCGATTTCAACGTGCTCATCTGCGGCGATCAGGCTGAAGCCGAACAGTTGCTCTCCGACGGCGACAGATTCGTCGAAGGATTGAACGCCTTGAACAGGTCTGGCGTACCGACGAACATCAATTTCCTACGGATTCCCGTTCCGAGCTTCGTCGTGCAACCCAAAACGTTCTATGCAAGCGCACGCTTCTACGCTGCTAGGACACTGCTTGACGTATTTCCCAGGCTCTACCTGATGGATGCTGATCTGATGTTCACCGAAGACCCGACACGGTACTTCGATCGCATCAAGGACATCCCGTTCGCAGCACCCGAGAATCTCGGCCTGACTTATCTGTCCCCATGGCGCCGATATCTCGCTGGGAACATTCCGCTGAACCGCTCGATCCTGGAAACAGACTTTATGGACGATCTGTTGAACTACACGTCCCATGGACTCTCTGCCCGGCAGAGCTGGATGCTCGACCAGAATGCCATCACCTATGCAGTCGAACTGAACTTTCCCGACACTTCGGTGTCGCTCAATTCGTTCAACCGCCCGCTCTTCCCACCAAAGTTCAGGTCGACGTGGGAGCAGAACTTCTTCTCCAGACAGTAATGTCGAGCCGGCCTGTCGAACTCAACCGCGCGCATCGGCTTCTGGGCCCCGTTCAAGCCTGAAGACTGTTTCCACCGATGCCCTCGTCTCGATGTCGAAGGTGAACCCCAAGGACCAAACAGGTTCCAGCTCTCTGTCCTTTCTCGACCTCCATCCACGTAAAGGTTCGGTCTGCCCACGCACCGGGCTCAGCAAACGGCCAGGCCCTTCAACCGTCAACCTCAGTGGCCCCAGGCCGTCAATCAGCTCGAATACGACAATCTCACCGGCAGACCGCAGTTCAAATTCTTCGGGAATGTTGAACCAAAGCGTGGCTTCTCTGGATTCCGGACCTTGCGAGAAGACAGCATCTTTGATGAGCAGCTCCTTGCCGGGCTGGAATACGAGTCGTCTGCGGTGAATATAGTCCGTGTGCTGGACCCGACCCGATAGGTCGAAGACGCCGTTCTCATGAGTGCATTGACCGATGGCTGCACCGTACGGATCTCTTCTCCGCCTTTCTTGATTGGCTCCATCCATCATCAGAGTGTTGTGTGCCATTGTGCCTTCGACATACTGGCGCTCGGGCGACGAATAGTAGAAACCCTCGCGACGCAGAGGCGAGTCGCCGGGCAGCAGCTCTCCGTAGCCGAATCGCCCTGCATCTGTCAGAATCTGATGCCCCGCATCGAACCAGACGAGGTTGAGATCGTCAGCATGCTTATGGGCGCGCGAATGGAAGGCAGCAGCAAATGCGAGATAGCTGCATTCTTCGAGTGCCTGGTCTGCTGATGGCTGCGGAGAGCGAACGAAAGCGTAACCGCCGTCCTGGAACACCGCGAGCTCCTCAGAGGGGCTTGTCCCTCTCCGACCGCTGCTGAGGACATATGCCGTCGGAGGATCGATCGAGTCGGCTTCCTCATCGACCATCAGAGTCTCCGGGGAGTCTCCGAACTGCACCAGCGCACCGTCGGGCTGAATCATCCATCCCAGTACGTGTGCCGCACGTCGCACCCGATTCTGAATCTCGGCGTCCTCAAGCAGCCCGTCTTTGACTGCCTTCTCGAACGAAGCCAGCAACATGCGATGATAATCCGGCGAATGTTCGAGATGAACCCCATCGACCGCGAACTGCGAGTTCGCCATCTTCGCCAGTCGTTCCTGACCTTCCTTCCTCGCCTCGTCGGCGCCGGGGAACATCCAAGCGTATTTTGCAGCATGAGCTTGAGACACCGCGGTGTAGAAACCATGGTTGTTGTTGGGATTGAAAGCCCGTTCCTTATGCAGTTCGATAAAATGCCATGCGATCCCGAATGAAAGCACTGCTGTTTCGTCCCTGAGATGAGGTAGACGCGATGCTCTCAAGGCGAGGGCGATCAAACGTGGCATACGAAGAGCCTGCGACATGTCATACCAGGCCATCGGGTCCTCGTATCCAGCATCACGGTGAAGCTCCAGCCAGGAAATCGCGATCTCGACAGCAGTAGTCAACCATTTCTGGTCACCGGTCTCATCGTATTCGCGCAGCAGAGGGTCCATGAATTCCCAGGCATGCAGGTGGAATCCCCAAGAACGATGCTCTCTGCCGAACGATGACCATTCGCTCAAAGCCGCCACCCTGACGGGGGCGAAGCTTGAGAATTTCCAACCGGTTTCAACGATTCCTGCCGCTGACTGCCTAATCTCCTGAATACTGAACCAGCCGGAAAGAGAAGGCAATTCAGACGAATTGAGTTCTTCGACGATCTCTCCCGGATTCGCGCCCATGTGCTCGAGATACAGCTCCGCATCGATCACAGGTCGTACAGATCCGGTGAAACCCAAAGCCTTGTAGACGCGATAGTATTCGTTGACGTTGGCGTCCCATGAACGGTGATTGCGCACCCATCGCTGAGCCCGATTCCCGAGGGACCGACGATGGTCCTCATCGTTGATCAATGAGATCAGTACGCGGGCAAGGTCGTCTGAGGACCCGGCACGAAATGTTTCCGCGGCTCCGGACTGTTCGGCGATTTCCCGAAGTGCCGTCACATCGGAGAGTACAACTGCTCGACCGGTGGAGAACGCTTCGAAAGGCTTCAACGGGGTCACCAGATCCGTCACTGTGCTCTTCTTTCTCGGCACGACGAAGACATCGATCAACCCGTAGTAGCGCAGGACGTCCTCGTGCGGAATACGTCCGGTGAAGACGATGTTCTCGGCACCACCGGCCTCGGCGTGCTTCTGCAATTCCTCAAGATGATCACCATCCCCGACCAGGAGCAAACACAGCGGCTTCGCCGTCGACTTCGATACCGCAGTGTAAGCATCGATCAGCGTGTCGATGCCTTCGTACTCCACCATCGACGAAATATAGCCGATGGTGATCGCATCGTTGCCCAGTCCTATCTCGTCTGCCAGGTTCTCATCACGGGCTTGAACGGGGAAGTTGGAGGCCTCGACAGCGTTGGGGACCACGCTGACCTTGTCGCTTCGAATGCTGCCACCGGACGAGTCGATGATGTGATCACGCATCACTTCTGCAAGAGTGAAAACATGATCGGGCAGCATACGAACGCTCTCTTCCGATCGTCGCCTCAGACGATAGGCCGCCGGGGTGCCGTACATCGCGAACAGTCGGTCACAGCCATCGTCCCACCCGTTGGCGGAGATCGTCCGAGACAGCCACGATTCCTCCCAGAAACCGCGGGTTTCGTAGACCGTCGGTATCCCGTATTGGCGTCCGACGGCAGTGACGATGAGCGCATTGAAAAAGTCAGATTGAGCGTGAAGTACGCTTGGCCGCAGGCGTAGAACCAGCGATCCGAGGGCCTCGATGTTCTGGCGAAGCCAATCATCCAAATGAACTTCGTTCCGTCGCGGCCCGGGCAACAAATGGTAGTCGACGCCCTGGAAGGTGTACTCGCCGCCGTGGTCGCCATACGTGTCATCGACACCTGACTGAGCAACGATCGCGACGTGAAGCCCCTTGCGGATCTGAGCCATGGCAGTGTATTGCGTCCGCAGGGTGTATCCGGTCTGAGTCACCGGCAGTACGCGGCCCACTACGTGCAGGATGGGGCCTGTCGAGTCAAAGGCGCTTCCCGCAGGCAACTCAGCATCCGTAGCCTTCGGCTGTGTGAAGACTTCGATCTCGCAACGCAGCTTCTCCTGCGCCTGCAGGTCCGAAACCCGGCCGGTCTTGCTGCAGACAGTAGTCATAACGAGCAGTGCGAGCTCCCAATACCCGACACTGCGGTAGTACTTGTACAAGTGGCGCAGCGTCGTCAGGCTTTGGGAACCGAGGAGATCGAACCCCTCAATCAAGGGCCTCAGCTGCAATAGTTTGCCTTCTGCGAGGTAATCATTGAAAAGCATTTCAGCCTGCTCATCCGAAATTGCCTCATGAGGTTGCCGGCCGAGCTGGATGGCCGACTCGAATGCGACCCGAAGAGTCTTCTGCACCCCGTCTTTGAGACCGGCCAAGTCACTTTCAAACCGGTCCAAGAACCCCGCAGGAGCACGGCGACGTAGAATCTGCATGTCTTTGTGCAACAGTTGCGTACGCTCTTTCATCCGCAACTGCTCACTGGCAAGGGACCTCTGCAGCTCTTGGATCTCAGATTTGAGCTCACCGGATTCCACTGTCAGTTTGTTGAATCTGCTGGCGATGCGGTCGTTGCGGTCAACGGCCCTGTCTGATGCACGGATCGCCAGCAAGCCGAGGACCAGAATGCTCAGCGCCCCGAGGCCGGCGGCCAACAGGTGGAAGATCATGAGACCTGTTGCGACCGCGATGACATAGCACAGCAACACCGCAAGAGCACCAACTGACATCAGCACTGTCAGCCCCACCACTCGTCGGCGAACTGGCCTGTTCGTTCCAATGCCCACTGTTGCTCCCATCATCTTCGACCCTCAGCCGATCATTACTCGCAAAACAAATACTGATACCGATCACCACCTTGCCGGGGCAGCCCCAACACTGTGCCGGCTTGGTGGCTTATCGCGTTCGCACCCCACCCAGCGATTCATAAATTCGTCCGACTCTCGCGCCCAGGACATCCCATCGTCGTTCGGCATCCACCCACGAACGTCCCTGCTCCGCCAGATCTGCGCGAAGACGGTCGTCGTCCATCACACGGCGGAGGACGTCGGTCAGCGAAGAGGCATCGTTCTTCCGATGGAGAAGTCCTGTGGTTCCGTCCGATACGATTTCGGCCATCGCCGCCACATCGGATGCGACAACCACCTTTCCCATGGCCATTGCTTCGAAAGGTTTCAACGGCGAGACTATTTCGCAAACGGGCACGGACAGTCTGGGGAAAGGCGTGATGTCCACAATCGAGTAATACTTCTCGACTTGGTTATGCGGCACACGTCCAACAAATCGGAAGAATCTGTCGATGCCGAGGAGACGCACCTGCGTCTTCAGATTCTCGTGTTCAGCCCCGTCTCCGACGATGAGAACGACGAAATCGCTCCGTTCCTCCGATAATCTGGCAGCCGCCTCGACGAGTAGTCCGAGACCTTCATAATCGACGATTGAGCCCACATAGCCGATGACGGTTTCGTTGCCGATGCCCAAGTCTCGCGCCAATGATGCGTCTCGACTCATCGGTCTGAATCGCGACGTGTCCACCCCGTTGGGCACGACATAGATCTTCTCAGCGTCGACCCCTCGACTGACGAGCTCCGCTTTCAGAGCATCAGTCAAGGCGATGACCCGTGAAGCAGCTGAAGCAGCCTCAGTCTCGAGTCTCGCAGCCAGACGATATTCCATGCTCGCCTCCCACATCGGATCACGTGAGGCACGAGTGACCTCCCACAGGCCTCGGACCTCATAGATCGAGGGAAGTCCGAGGCGTCGTGCAGCAGACACTGCGGCCAATCCGTTGAGGTGGTTCGACGCGCCGTGAACCAGGACTGCCCGACGATCTTGAGCGAACGCAGCCAACTCTTCTGTGTAGCGCTGGATATACGGAACAATCGGCCGCTTGGGAACTCGACCCGACCGTATCCCGAGCCGGTGGTAGGGAACACCTTCGACGTAGGTCGATTCAGGCAAGTTTGATAACGTCTTGAACCCTTGGAGGTCAGTCGGATAGCCAGGACGTGATACTCCATCAACTCGCCAACCCTGATCGCGCAGGGCCGACAGCAGGCCATGAGTGCGGGTGGAGTAGCCCGCCGAGTGGTACGGCAATGAGTTGTGCACTGCGTAGACGATTTGGGATCGATCTGCGGTTGCAGCACGCGGCGTCCGTTCCGGCGGAAACGGAAATCCCGTCTTCAACAGGTGATGGGAGGAATCCGACGTGTTCAGGCTCGAGCCACACTCCAGACGACCCAGTTGTTGCTGGGCCCACCTGTCGTTCGGTTCGGCTCGAAGATATTCCGCAAGCAACAAGCTCGCATTCGGGTCTGACTCCCTCATCGCTTTCCGAATCGCGAGCCGAATGCCCAACAGAGGAAGCTGACCTGATTCGAGACTGTTGATGGACTGCAGCGCACCAGGTCGATCGTCATTGCAAAGGTGGAAAACCGCAATCGCCAGCTGTGACTCGGTGTCGCTCAATTCAGCGGTGATTTTTCCCCTTTGCTGGAGCTCGACAACAGCTTCTGCAATGGCCGACCCGCCATCGGCCACGACTGCCACTGCCTCGGAGATCCCATACGGAACCGAAAAGTACAGGGAGTCCAGATGCCTGTGCGGACGATCGACCAACGCCGACGGAAGGCGTGAAAGAACTCGATTCACTCGGTGCGTCTCATTCCGAGACACCGCCATCTCCAGGAAGTGCTCAAGCGCACCGAAGTTTCCCGGATCGATCTCGACAGCGTTGATGAAGCATTCATATGCCTCGGAATATCTGCCTAGAGACTGGAGTCGATAACCATAGGTCATCCACAGCAAGCTGTCCCACGGTTGTTTCAACAGATGTCGTCGGAGCAGATCCAACGACTGCTCCACGTCGCCTGAAGCCCAAAGTTCTCCTGCTTGGGTTCTAGTCTCAAGCGAGTCCGATGGCTGGAATGACAGTCGCCCTTGCACTGTCTCTGCTGCTTGACGAGGCATAACTGCTCGAGCAATGACCCGGCGTGAGCGCCAGATGGCCCGCCGCAGAGGCATGAAGATCTCGATGTTCATTTATGAGGTGCTCCGCGGCTGCCGAAGACGACACACATTGCTGGCATATTCACTTCAGTCACGAGCAGAAACTTACGAGCGGCTTTTCCATCACGATTCCAGTCCGAGATCTACTGTCTCGCGGCCTCTCAATCCCTGAAGACCTCCAGGCGTCCAGCTTGTCATCATGTTTCAATGATACTGGAGCCCAAGTTCAGATCAGCCGACGGATACTTCGAAGACTACGGTTCACCCACTGTCGACTGGCCCGCCCGCCGTTGACTCTGATGTCGTAATGACGGAGAAGGTCTCGCGGATCGCGTCCATTGGTTCACAGCATGATCGGTGAGCCCCGATTTTCTGGATACGGTCCACGGATCTTGCAGACAAGACTTGATACTGACTCGTCCTGTTGCTGGTCGACCACACCGAGTTCAACCGCCGCAATCGGACCCTGCTGACGCAGACGGCGTCCACGATGCCCAGGGTATGTGGGACGAAGTGCCCCGTTACGCTCATCTTAGGAACCAGCGGGCGTATCGTCCTGCAGCGAAATGAGAAATCACTGCAAGCACCCCACCGAGAATTTGGACGCCACCGCCCACGACGACCAGGAGCGTCGGTGACTGCTGCGCCTGAATATAATTCGGCAACACTCCCGAAGACTGACGACCGGGATAGAGCATTCCGTCGTCTGTAAAGCGCGGATCATCTGGTTTGATCCCCCATTGCAAACAGACGGCACCCCAGAGGGATGCAACAAGACCAACCAGCGTGATGATGAGAGCGGCAGTTTGCATTAGATGAGGATACCCGAGCGGAAATGGGCAGCGCTGAATTGTTGGGGAGCCTTTGCTTCAACGCTTAGAAATATCAGTCCACATCTATGTTGATGGGGTGGGGTGAAGCGCCAGAGGAAGAACCTAATCCAGCTCTTCAACAGGCCGCAAGAAGGTCTGAAGTTTTCAATTTGACCGTTCAAAGTGACAAACTCGCAAACTCATAATTGCAAACATGCAATTCCAACTATCAGTCTGCATTCGCCACCGAAAGCACAGCGACAAGAATTCGACTTCCCCTCCGATGAAGATCGCCGACAGTGGAGGACACCTCACTGGCTCCGGAACATTTACAAGGGAGGCACCAGGAGCGCACCCAGCGATCGAGACACGGACAATGTCGAAGGACGCTTCACTGGTGCCGAACGCCATTGAGCGAGGTGGAGGGACCAGGGCAGAAGAGACTCTCGATACGTGTTGACCTGAAGCTTCTCGAATGTCGGGATAAAGTTGAGTCACCGTCTCACCTGCAGGAGGAGCCTTGCTCATTCCTGCGCTCGAGACTTCCGACCACTGCCGTCCACCGATGTGCTGAGCCGAGGAGAAGATTTGTCCGTTGAACCGATCTGGCGTCCGAACCCCGACCAGACACCGCGCCCGCAGATCCATGACTTCACCGAGTTCGCGAACCAGCGCACGGGCCAGAACATGATCAGCTACGAGGACCTGTGGCGCTGGTC
>Ga0079226_10004903_pt1 | contig 10237 bp, 7 predicted proteins | sample Poulit2014_FD_76345 | JGI IMG/M metagenome (GOLD analysis project Ga0079226, IMG submission 76345) | Agricultural soil microbial communities from Georgia to study Nitrogen management - Poultry litter 2014 | ecosystem: Environmental > Terrestrial > Soil > Agricultural land | place: USA: Georgia... | reverse complement strand
TAGTTCGATTAAGGACGGCGGGCCAACAGCGGGTGGACGCGGCACTTTCCGATTTACTTGCTCGGGAAGAAGAGATCCTGGCAGCGCTCACCGATCATTCCCAGGAGGAATTGGCCGAACTCCTGCGCCAGGTGCTGGTGCCCTTCGACGCCGAGCCGGAAAACTAGCAAGCCGGAAAGCTCGCGCGCCGGCAGATTGAGCGCGCATGCAAAGCTAGCGCGCGGGCGCGCCTTTCCTAACTGCGAGCCGGGGACGTGGCTATAGTTCTTTCGTGAATATTTCTCCTTCGAAAACCGTCCATAATTCCGCTCGCACCAAGAAGTGGTTAATCGGCGCCATCGCGCTCACCTTTGGGTTAGCCGCCTGTGGTGATTCCAGCGAAGCGCCGACAACTGAAACCAATGACGCAACCAATGACGCGCAAGCTCAAGACGATGTGTGTGAGGTTTCGGCCGAGCATGAAGCACAGTTTGAGGCCGCCGAAGAGCCCTCCGACGTGGAGTTGGATGAGCTTCGCAATGAGGTTTTTTCCGATATGGATTGCCTCGATGACGAGGTAGAGACGGTGGAGTTAGCCGACCTTTCGACCCTTGTTTACATGCCCGACGGTGGCTTCACCTGGTACCCAGAGACCGAAGAACTCGCCAACCGCGGTTTTGCCGTATCGGTCGGTGGGGGCCAGTTGGTGGAAGATGTTCGCGATCTTTCCCCAAATGAAGTAGAAGAAATCCTGATTGATTATGACGACAAGTACCAAGACTCCGAAGACTGGGAACCAGGTAAGTCGGCGATCGGTGGCTGGCAAAACCCGGACACGGGTGACGTTGCCCTAAATATTTCAATTGTTGAGGATGACATCACGGTCGCGCGCGAAATCGGCGTCGAGCATGATCAACTCGCGATTTTTGACCTGCAACTTGAAACCAGCGTCTGGACCGACGGCGTTACGCCCTAGCGCTTCGGAATCTGCGGGCGGCGCTCAATCCCCGCCAGCCCATTCCATGCCAAATTGACCAGGTGCGCGGCCACTTCCCGCTTATCGGGGGAGCGCGCATCGAGCCACCACTGCCCGGTCAAAGCCACCATGCCGACCAGCATTTGCGCATACATCGGCGCAGTTTTGGGGTCCAATCCCCGACGTTTGAACTGCTCAGCCAGTATGTGCTCAACCTGAGTGGCGACGTCCCCAATTAAGCTCGAAAAAGTACCCGTGGCCTGGGCGACGGGCGAATCTCGCACCAAGATGCGAAAGCCATCGGTGGACGATTCGATGTAGTCCAAAAGGGCCAGGGCAGTGGCTTCGACCAGTTTGCGCGGGTGGGCGGGGGAGCGCAGCGGCCCGGAGAGTGCGCTGAGCAGCGTCTCAATTTCGCGGTCGACGACCACCGCGTAGATTCCTTCTTTGCCACCAAAGTGCTCGTAGACGACCGGCTTGGACACCTTCGCCCGTGCGGCGATCTCCTCGACGGAAGTGCCGTCAAACCCTTTTTCCGCAAATAGCGTGCGCGAAACTGTCAGTAGTTGCTCGCGGCGCTCTTTGCCGGTCATCCGCGCTTTGCTGGCGCTGCGATTATCTTGTGCCACGGTCTCCATCATGCCTGGCGTCGCGATTAAGCGGAAATATTCGGCCCAGTATGGGTTATTTAGCGCAGGTAGCGGGCTTTTTCAGAGCAGTAATGGGGGTCGTTTAGAAAAGGATGCCCCGGGCTGGCACAATAGAAAACCGGTGTGCGCCGATCGGATAAAGATCGTGCTTAATCCGCCCTAGTGTAACGGCAGCACGCAGGCCTTTGGAGCCTTGCGGTCCAGGTTCGAATCCTGGGGGCGGAGCCATACCGCGCACATCACCCGCCGTCGCTCGCCATCCACTGAGTTAAGGACCAAAGTGTCTTACTCCCACCCTGCAAAAGTTGCTTGCGCGTTAGAGTGGAACTCCCCGGCCTTGTTATCCCGATTCCCTTTTAGGGATCGGGCTGTAGATGGGAGTCAGCGCACATGAGTAATCGGGCAGCGGCAGTCATTGTTCTGGCAGCGGGCGAAGGCACGCGCATGCGCTCGGCAGTACCCAAGGTGCTGCACAAAATCGCGGGCAAGAGTTTGCTCAACCACGCACTCGTTGCAGCATCGGAGTTGCAACCCGAGCGCCTGGCGGTGGTGGTGCGCCATCAGCGCGACGCGGTAGCTCAACACGTTGAAGATCTCGGTTACGACGCCCTCATCGCTGATCAAGACGAAATCCCCGGCACTGGACGTGCCGTGCAGTGCGCGATTTCTGTTTTAGACGCGGTTGGAATGGCGAAGTTGGCCGAAGATGGCGCCCCAGATGAGCCGGTAGCGGGCGACGCCGGGCAGATGGATGGCCCGGTCGTGGTTACGAGCGGGGATGTTCCGCTTTTGGACGCCGGCACTCTCGAACAGCTTGTAAGTTCCCACAGCGCCTCGGGTGCTGCGGTCACAATTTTGAGCGCTTCGGTTGCTGACGCCAGTGGCTATGGCCGGATTGTGCGCGAGGAAGGCAGCGGAGAAGTTGCCGCCATCGTGGAGGAAAAAGACGCCACTGATGAGCAGCGCCAGATCACGGAATTTAACGCCGGCATTTATGTTTTTGATGCCCGGATTTTGCGCTCCGCGCTCACCCGCGTGACAACCGACAACGCGCAGGGCGAGATGTACTTAACCGATGTGGTGGGCATCGTAAAGGGCGATGGTGGCTCGGTACGTGCCGTCCAGATTGACGATCCGTGGATCGTTGAGGGCGTAAATGACCGGGTGCAGTTGGCCGAACTGGGCGCGGAGCTAAACCGCCGCATCTTGGATGAACACATGCGCGCCGGGGTCACCATTATTGATCCGGCCACCACGTGGATCGACTCCGATGTTTTGCTCTCCCAAGACGTCACACTCCTGCCAAATACGCACTTGGCCGGCTCCACGGTCGTGGGTCAGGGCGCCACAGTTGGCCCCGACACCACGCTCGAGAACGTCACGGTTGGTCCTGGCGCATCGGTTGTACGTACGCACGGCAGCGACTCGGATATCGGCCCCGACACCGATGTGGGGCCGTTTGCGTACCTGCGTCCGGGAACGGTGCTGGGCGAGCGCGGGAAAATTGGCTCCTTTGTTGAAACCAAAAACGCTGAAATTGGGGATGGCACCAAGGTGCCCCACCTGTCGTATGTGGGCGATGCACTCATCGGTGAGGAAACCAATATCGGCGCCGGCACCATCTTTGTGAACTTTGACGGCGTGACGAAGCACCGCACGGAAATCGGCTCCCATGCCCGCACGGGTGCGGCAAACATGTTCGTTGCGCCCATTTCAATTGGAGATGGCGCCTACACCGGCGCGGGCGCCGTCGTGCGCCGCGACGTGCCAGCCGGCTCACTGAGTGTTTCCAATGCGCCCCAGCGCAATATCGAGGGCTGGGTTTTACGCAGCCGCGCTGGAACGCCGGCAGCCGAAGCAGCCGCCTCGGCCCTGTCAGCTGATCCGGCAACTGATCCCACGCTCTCGCGGCAAGCGCGCGAGCAACTCAACATTCACCACAGCAGGCAGCAGTCCAACCAACAAGGAGAACCAACTTCATGACCGGCATAACTAGCCAGGGTGAAAAACGCCTCGTCCTCGTTTCTGGCCGGGCCCACCCTGAACTCGCCGAGCAGGTGTCCCAGCACCTGGGCTGCGAGTTGGTTCCCACGACCGCTTACGACTTTGCCAACGGCGAGACGTACGTGCGCTTTGGCGAATCCATTCGCGGGTGCGACGCGTTCGTGCTCCAAAGCCACACCACGCCAATTAATAACTGGATCATGGAACAGTTCTTGATGGTCGATGCGCTCAAGCGCGCCTCCGCCAAGCGCATTTCGGTGATCGCCCCGTATTACGGGTATTCCCGCCAGGACAAGAAGCATCTGGGCCGCGAACCAATCTCTGCCCGGCTCATGGCCGACATGTACCGGGTTGCCGGCGCTGACCGCCTCATGTCGGTGGACCTGCATACCTCCCAGATTCAGGGGTTCTTCGACGGCCCCGTGGATCATCTGTGGGCGCTGCCGCTCTTAACGGATTATGTGCGCCGGCGCGTGGACCACTCCAAACTCACGGTCGTATCCCCCGATGCGGGCCGGGTGCGCCTGGCGGACCAGTGGTCAGATCGCTTGGGTGCCCCACTGGCCATCATTCACAAGCGTCGCGACCTTTCCGTTGCCAATAAGACGAGCGTGCATGAACTCGTGGGCGACGTGAAAGGCCGCACCTGCGTCGTGGTCGACGACATGATTGACACCGGCGGCACAATCGTGCAGGCCGCCGAAGCGCTATTTGATAATGGCGCCGAGGATGTCATTGTGGCCTCCACGCACGCGCTGCTGTCCGAACCGGCTTCCGAGCGGCTGCGTGATAGCCGCATCAGCGAGGTAGTGGTCACCGATACGCTGCCCATTTCGGAAGAAAAGCAGTTCGAGGGCCTGACTGTTTTATCGATCGCCCCGCTGCTGGCCCGTGCGATTCGCGAGGTTTTCGACGACGGTTCGGTCACCTCGCTTTTCGAGTAGGCGTGTGACTGCTTTTCGAATGGGTACTAGCGGCGCTGTTACGTGGCCACTGGTAGCTTTTTCGGGCAACCCCGCTATCGCCGAACGCAAGCCAGGGGCTAGACTTAGCAAGTTGCCTCGGCGAGGGAACTAAGGTCTAACCTTTTCCGTGATCGACGTGGCGGTGCCTCCGTGCGCTGTCATGCCGCCACGTAGAGGCCGGCTAGTAGCCTTCTTCGCCACCAAATACATTCCGAGCTGGGTAAATCTCACGTTTCCCAGCCGATAACTGCAGGAGTTTTACCGTGTCTGACGCTACGATTACCGCTGAAATTCGGACCGAATTCGGCAAGGGCGCTGCCCGCCGCACCCGCCGTGCTGGTCGCGTGCCCGCTGTTCTTTACGGTGGCGACATCGACCCCATTCACATTTCCCTTCCCGGCCATGAAACTTTCCTGGCAATGAAGGTGGCCAACGCGCTGCTCACGCTCGACATTGAAGGCGAAGAGCGCCTCGCGCTGACGAAGGATGTTCAGCGTGAAGTTATTCGCGGTGACATTGAACACGTCGATTTGATCCTGGTTCGCCGCGGTCAGAAGGTTGTCGTTGAGGTTCCCGTCTACATCGTGGGCGAGTCCGAACCCGGCACGATCCACACCGTGGAACTTCAGACCATCAGCCTCGAGGCCGACGCCACCGCGCTGCCCGAACACATTGAGGTCTCGATCGAGGGCCTGGAAGAGGGCACGATCATCCACACCGGCGACATTGAGCTTCCCTCCGGTTCGACACTCGAAGATGCCGATGACCTAGCGGTCGTCAATATCGTTCCTGAACAGCAGGAAGAGATCGAAGAAGAGGAAGAGGACGAAGAGGCAGCAGCCGAAGAAGAAGAGGGCGAAGAGGCTGCCGAAGAATCCGAAGAAGACTAGTTCGCCTTCTAGGGTTTTAATTCGTGTCAGATCAGCCGTGGCTAGTGGTGGGCCTGGGAAATCCCGGGCCCCGCTATGCCGGCAATCGACACAACATCGGGCACATGGTGCTCAGCGAACTGGCCATCCGCGTCGATGCCACTTTTCGGGCTCATCGCAGCCTGGCGGTTGTGGCCGAAGCGCGTTTGGGAACCCTGCCCGGGGGTATGCCGGGACCAAAAGTGGTGCTGGCCAAGCCGGAAACGTACATGAACGTCTCCGGCGGGCCGGTGGCCAATGTTTCTGATTTTTTCAAAATCCCGCCCGAGCGGGTCATCGTCGTACACGATGAAATTGACATTCCCTTCGACCAGGTGCGCTTGAAGCGCGGCGGTGGCGAGGGCGGTCATAACGGGCTGCGCGACATTTCCAAAGCCCTGGGAACGAAGGAATACATCCGGGTGCGCATGGGAGTTGGTCGTCCCCCGGGGCGGCAAGAAGCAGCAGATTACGTCCTTAGCGATTTCAATTCCCAACAGCGCAAAGATCTTCCATATTTATTAGCTGATGGCGCGGATGCGGTCGAAGAAGTAATTCTCTCCGGCCTCGAATCCGCCCAGCAGCGATTCCACACGGGCGGCTAGTAACACCGGCCGCAAACGCACGTTAGGCGGGCCATGAACCTCACCGGTTTACTTTCCCAAATCACGCGCGCCGATCAGGTGCGTGAAGTCATCTCCAGCGCGCCGCAGCGTGGAATTTTGGACGTCGTCGCTCCCGTTGGCCTGCGTGCTCCCCTCGTGGCGGAGGTAGCTCGTCAAGCCCAGCCCCCGGGTGCCGATCACCAAGCTTTGGGCGCCGATGCCCAAGCATCGGAAATGTTCGTGGTCGTTACCGCGACCGGGCGTGAAGCTCAGGATTTCGCCGATGCGCTGTCGTGCTATTTGCCCGCCGATGAAATTGCGGTTCTGCCCGCTTGGGAAACCCTGCCCCATGAGCGGCTCTCACCGCGATCAGATACCGTCGCCCGCCGCTTAGCAGTTTTTCGGCGGCTGGCGCATCCGGAACTCGCGCCCGAAGCCGCCGGCACCGGGCGCGGACCCATCCGGGTACTCCTCGTACCGGTGCGCTCGCTGTTACAGCCGGTTGTAACCGGACTGGGTGAGCTGAAGCCGGTCACCGTCTCTTCCGGCGACACGGTCGATTTAGAGCAGTTAAGCAACGACCTCATTAATGCCGCCTATACCCGTGTCGACATGGTGGAAAAGCGTGGCGAATTCGCGGTACGCGGCGGTATTGTCGACGTCTTTCCGCCCACCGAAAGCCACCCGCTGCGCATCGAGTTGTGGGGCGATGAGGTCGATGAGATTCGCCGCTTCGCGGTCGCCGATCAGCGCAGCTTAGAAATCGCCGAAGAGGGCTTGTGGGCGCCGCCGTGCCGGGAAATGCTGCTTACCCCGCAGGTGCGCCAGCGGGCCCACGATTTGATTGCGGAGTTGCCCGGAGCCGCCGACATGCTGGAAAAACTGGCTAGCGGCATCGCAGTGGAGGGCATGGAATCGCTCGCGCCCGTGCTGGTGGACGAGATGGTTCCCATGCTGGATTTGATTCCAGATAGCGCCCTGCTCATGGTTTCGGAGCCGGAGCGGGTACGCCGCCGCGCCCACGACCTAGTTTCGACCACCGAAGAATTCCTAGCCGCAGCCTGGACGTCGGCTGCTGCTGGCGCGGCTATGCCCGTCGACTTGTCATCTGCGTCTTTTGAATCGCTCGACGATACGCGCGCCTTGGCCTTGCGTAAGGGCATCGGCTGGTGGTCGCTGGGCGTATTTGGTGACGACATTGCCGAGGGTGTTATTTCCCTACCCGCTCGGGATGTACGGGGTTATCGCGGAGATATCAACGCGGCCGTGACGGACCTGCAAAATCTTTCTCACGAGGGTTGGCGCCTGCTGGTCGCTACTGACGGCCCCGGGCCGGGGCGGCGCATGGTTGAGCAACTCTCTGCTGCGGATGTGCCCGCCCGTTTTGTCTCCGAAATAGCCGATGACCCGCAGCCCGGAGTGGTGCTCGTAACTACTGCTGTATGCGGCGATGGTTTTGTCATGCCCGACCTGAAGCTCGCGCTCCTGACAGAGCGTGACTTCACGGGCTGGTCTGGAACCGGCACCAAGGACATGCGCAAAATGCCAGCTGCTCGGCGGCGTAACGCAGTGGACCCGCTCGAATTACGCCCGGGTGACTATGTTGTTCACGATCAGCACGGCGTGGGGCGCTTCATAGAACTGGTTGAGCGCACGATCGGCGCGGGCGCGGCCGCGGCCAAGCGCGAGTATCTCGTAATCGAGTACGCCTCTTCGAAGCGGTCAAATAAGGGCCAGCAAGGCGACCGGCTTTTTGTTCCCATGGACCAGCTCGACCAGGTCACCAAGTACACCGGTGGCGAAGCGCCGACCATCAATAAGATGGGTGGCTCCGACTGGGCCCGGACCAAGGGGCGGGCGCGCAAGGCGGTTAAAGAAATTGCCGGGGAACTCATTCAGCTTTACTCGGCGCGCATGGCCACCCGCGGGCATCAGTTCGGCCCCGACACTCCCTGGCAGCGCGAACTGGAAGACGCTTTTCCCTATGTTGAAACCCCGGACCAACTCGTCACAATAGATGAGGTTAAAGCGGACATGGAAAAGGAATTTCCCATGGACCGCCTCATCTGTGGCGATGTCGGTTACGGAAAAACTGAGATCGCAGTGCGTGCCGCTTTCAAGGCTGTACAAGACGGTAAACAGGTAGCGGTGCTGGTTCCCACGACGCTACTGGTTCAGCAGCACCAAGAAACCTTCTCGGAGCGCTACTCCGGCTTCCCCATAAACGTTGCCTCCCTTTCCCGTTTCGAAACCGATAAGGAAGCCCGCGAGGTACGCGAGGGCGTTGCCAAGGGCAACATCGACGTGGTCATCGGAACCCATCGAATTCTTTCGGGCGAAGTGAAGTTCAAAGACCTGGGCCTGGTGGTCATCGATGAGGAGCAGCGCTTTGGAGTCGAACACAAGGAATCACTGAAGAAACTGCGCACCAACGTCGACGTGCTAGCCATGTCGGCAACGCCCATTCCCCGCACCTTAGAGATGGCCGTTACCGGTATTCGCGAGATGTCGACGCTGGCGACTCCGCCCGAAGAGCGCCACCCGGTGCTGACATTCGTCGGGCCGTACCAGGAAAAGCAGATCGTTGCGGCCATTCGGCGCGAACTGCTGCGCGATGGGCAACTGTTTTATGTGCACAACCGCGTTGAATCGATTGATGCTACCGCCGCGCGACTGCAAGAACTGGTTCCGGAGGCCCGCATCGGCGTTGCGCACGGAAAAATGGGTGAGGGACCACTGGAGCGCGCGGTGGTGAACTTTTGGGAAAAAGAATTCGACGTCCTGGTTTGCACGACGATTGTGGAGACCGGCCTGGATATTTCCAACGCCAACACTTTGATTGTTGAAAATGCGGACCGATTCGGGCTCTCCCAGCTTTATCAACTGCGCGGGCGCGTGGGCCGGGGCCGCGAACGCGCCTATGCCTATTTCTTGTATCCGCCGGAGCGGCCACTTACCGAAACGGCGCACGAGCGCTTATCCACGATTTCTTCGCAAACTGAGCTCGGTGCGGGCATGGCCGTGGCCATGAAAGACCTCGAAATTCGTGGGGCGGGCAACCTGCTGGGCGGTGAACAATCCGGCCACATCGCTGGAGTTGGTTTCGATCTTTATGTTCGTATGGTCTCTGAAGCCGTCGCTACGTTCCGCGGCGAAGCCGATGAACAGCCGCCCGAGGTCAAGGTCGAGCTGCCCGTCGATGCGCATATTCCGCACGATTACATTGACCATGAGCGACTGCGGCTGGAGGCCTATAAGCGCATTGCTGACGCGGCAACGACGGAAGAACTGGAAGAGGTCGAAGCTGAGCTTAAAGACCGCTACGGGACCCCACCCGAGCCGGTTGAAGTGCTCTTCGCTGCCGCGCGCTTCCGGAACCAGGTCCGCGAGTCGGGCGTGCGGGAAATTACTGCGCAGGGCTCGATGATTCGTTTTGCCCCGGTTGATTTACCCGAATCTGCGCAACTCCGACTCAAACGGCTCTATCCAAAGAGCATCTATAAGTCACAACTGGACACGGTGTTGGTGCCCCGGCCCACAACAGCTCGCGTTGGCGGAAAACCGCTGCGGGACCGCGAAATTTTGGACTGGGCTCGGCACTTCGTAGAGGCGATTATCGTCGGTGACGTTGCAGCAGCCGCAAGCGTTTCACAATAGTGCAAAACCCGGATTAGTACGGACTCCTAACAGGGGCTGTGGCTTTCCACAGTCTTTTACGCAATTGCGCATTTCATGATCAAATTATTTGTCTTTCCGCGCCGTCTTGGATAGATACATAAGTACTGACCTTGATCAACATTGATGTTGATTCGGTCGGTGATCGTAGTTGAAAGGCGAAGCGTACCGGAGCGTTTCCTTGCCACTGCGCACTCAGAGGCGGCACCTTCCGCATGCTTCGCGGAGTCTCAAATTTTGGGAGAATCGCAGTGCGAAAACCTAGACCGCCGGCTGCGCCAAAGCGCAAAATTAAAAGAAATACCAAGCGAATTATCGGCCTGACAACAGCTGTAGGCATGGCAGCGGCCTTAAGCGCTCCGAGCGCGTTTGCGGCGCCATCCGATGACAGTGAAGCTGAAGCACATCTGATCAATCTAGATCTGAACGCTTTAGGTTTAGACCTTGATGTTCTGGATGCAATTACGACCGCAAC
>Ga0079226_10004902_pt1 | contig 10238 bp, 9 predicted proteins | sample Poulit2014_FD_76345 | JGI IMG/M metagenome (GOLD analysis project Ga0079226, IMG submission 76345) | Agricultural soil microbial communities from Georgia to study Nitrogen management - Poultry litter 2014 | ecosystem: Environmental > Terrestrial > Soil > Agricultural land | place: USA: Georgia... | reverse complement strand
TAAGTTCTGGCACGGTGAAGGCCTCTTCCGTAAGTTCTTTGTTGTTGTGCGTACACGTGGCGAGGCTCGTAACGCCGGGCACGACGAAACTCGCCGTCTCAGGCCGATGACGGTGTCCCGGTACTTGACCTTGGGTGAATGTAGGCTCACCCAAGGTTTCCGTCAAAGGCAGCTGCAACCATCATAGTTATATCGTGCGGTAAATGGCTACAAAATACTTTCGATTGCTCTTAGGTTGGCTGCGCGCAAAAAAGACCGAGATAAATGTGACCTGCCCCACCGTTTAGCTTTCATTTGCGGTGGACAATTGCTGTCAGGAAAGTGAAAAGCTGTCATGATAGAAGCATGCGTTTCCTTAATCCTGTCACGACTGACTTGACCTATTCCGACGTTTTTCTTGTGCCGTCCTATTCGCAGATTAGTTCCCGCATGGACGTGGATATTTCTTCGACCGACGGTACTGGCACTACCATCCCCATTGTTTCGTCCAATATGAATGGCGTCACTGGACGTCGTATGGTTGAAACCATGGCACGGCGTGGTGGAATTGGGATTTTTCCGCAGGATACCCCATTGCATCTTCTGCAAGAATCGGTCGATTGGGTGAAATCTCGTGACACGATGTTTGAGACACCGCTCTATGTGGGACTAGACGACCGCGTGCTAGATGTCCGGCATCTGGCAGAGAAACGAAATCATCCGGCGGTGTGCGTTGTGGATGACGATCGTGCACTATTGGGAATCGTGCACATTTCCGATACGGAAAATATCGACCAGTTTGCTTCAGTGCAATCACTGTTGCGTGAACCATTGCTGACCGTTGCAGCTGACGAGCTTAGGGGCTTGCCCCAGGACGCACGCGATAAAGCACTACGCAACCTCTATATGAAAATGCATGACGCCCAAGTCAAGTACGCGCCGGTGGTTGATGGCACCCATCTTGTTGGAGTACTCACCCAAAGCGGAGTACTGCGCTCCACCATTTTCACGCCGGCAACCGATGAACGATCCCGATTGCGCGTGGGCGCAGCCGTTGGTGTAAACGCTGATGTTGGGCAGTATGCGGAAAAACTTATTGAACACGGGGTGGACGTGCTGGTTGTAGACACCGCCCATGGTCATCAACAAAAAATGTTGTCTGCTTTGCGTAGCCTTTCTGATCTGCCGGTTCCCATCGTAGCTGGCAACGTTGTTTCCGCCGATGCCACCCATGATTTGATTGAAGCTGGAGCCGATATTTTGAAGGTGGGCGTGGGCCCCGGAGCTATGTGCACCACCCGGATGATGACAGCTGTGGGGCGACCACAATTTTCTGCCGTACAGGAATGCGCTCAGGCAGCTGCCAGCCACGGTAAACATGTTTGGGCTGATGGCGGTATTAAATACCCACGAGATGTGGCCCTAGCACTGGCCGCCGGTGCATCCCAGGTGATGATTGGCTCCTGGTTCGCCGGAGTGTTGGAATCGCCAGGAGATATGTTTACTGATCAGGACGGCCGAAAGTATAAAGAAAACTTCGGCATGGCCTCGGCCCGAGCTGTCTCGGCACGCACTCGTCAGGATGATGCATTCGAGCGGGCTCGTAAAGCGTTCTTTGAAGAAGGCGTGTCTGGCTCCAAAATGTATGTTGACCCAACATATCCCTCGGTTGAAGATTTGCTAGACGACATCACCGCGGGTGTGCGATCCTCGATGACTTACGCCGGCGCTAAAGATCTTGCAGAATTTCATGAGCGTGCCGTTGTAGGAATTCAATCGGCAGCAGGATACGACGAAGGACGGCCGGTTGCCAGCTCCTGGTAAAGGAAAAGCCTTATAATAAAGTGCACCATGGATTATCACAGACGTGCCACACGCACCACCGTCAAGACGCATCGCCGTACTGCGGCGAATGAACTGGAGCCTCCAAGTCGGCTTGATCTTCGAGGCCCCTGTCTGGTAGGCGCATGCCGAGTTGGTGATCCAGCGTGGTAATGGAATGGCTATTATTTGGGGTCAGTCTGTTATTGATCCTTGGTAACGGATTTTTTGTTGCCATTGAGTTCTCGCTGATCTCTCTGGACGTTCCCACTGTGCAGCGCATGGTTGATAACGGAGATAAAGGTGCCAAGCCAGTCCTCAAAGCGCTCAAGTCGCTTTCAACTCAGCTATCGTCTTGTCAGTTAGGTATTACACTAACCGCACTGCTGACCGGGTTCTTTTTGGAGCCTTCGCTTGGTCGGTTACTGATAACACCGTTGAAGCCACTGACAGGCGATAACGAAGCGCTGACCTATTCAGTGTCGCTGACGATTGCGATGATTATTGGAACCGGTTTGTCCATGCTGATCGGCGAGCTCATCCCAAAAAATCTCTCGTTAGCCAAAGCGTTGCCCATCGCCAGGCTTTTGGTGCGACCTCAGCTGGTTTTCACTGCTGTTTTTCGCCCCATCGTTGCTGGCTTGAATAATTTCTCCAACTGGATTCTAGGACGCTTTGGTCTGATCGCCCAAGAGGAGCTATCAGGAGCCCGCACCCCTGAAGAGCTCTCTTCGCTGGTACGTCGTTCAGCCGAGATGGGTACACTTGACACTAGGACCGCCACCTTTGTGGATCGAACTTTAAAATTTTCCGCTCGCACGGCCGCAGATGTCATGACACCCAGAATGGACATGGAAACCATCGAAGCAGACCAAAACCTTAATGAGGTTTTGGTCTTTGCCCGTCGCACCGGCTTTTCACGCTTCCCAGTTACCGATGGCAACGCCGATGAAATTCGCGGGATACTGCACGTCAAAAAAGCTATTGCTGTACCTAAATCGAAGCGTGGCCAACTCACCGCCGGCACCATCGCCAGTGATGTCGTGCGTGTCCCTGAAGCCGTCAACCTCGATACACTCATCGTTGACCTGCGTGAAGCCCCATTTCAAATGGCCGTGGTCATCGACGAATACGGGGGGACCGCAGGGGTGGTAACACTTGAAGACCTCGTCGAAGAAATCGTTGGCGAGGTCGCTGATGAACACGACCGCATGACTCCTGGAGTTTTGCAAAGCCCACAGGGCGGTTGGGTATTTCCAGCTGTGCTACGTCCTGACGAAGTAATGGCCCAAATACCCGGCTTGCGCATCGAAGAAGATGAAGCCTATGAAACCGTTGGCGGCTACATCATGGCTGCGCTAGGCCGGGTCGCGGAGCTTGGCGATACCGTTGAGGTGGAACATGGCATCTTAGAGGTCCAACGCATCGACGGCCACCGAATCGAACGGGTGCGATACATTCCTGATGACCTGCAACCTGCCATAACAGTTACGAGGGAGGATGCATGAGCGAGCATATTCCTGGACTATTGTGGTTGATCATTCTGTTGGCAGGCAATGCTTTTTTTGTTGCTGGAGAATTTTCCGTCATGGGCGCTCGGCGCTCGCAAATCGAGCCGCGTGTAAATGATGGCTCGAAGCTGGCAAAATACGCGCTATTCGCCACGGAACATGTCACCGACATTTTGGCCATTTGCCAACTGGGTATCACGGCGTGCTCGCTATTAATTCTCAATGTCTCAGAGCCTGCTATCGGTTATATATTTCAAGTTCCTCTTGACGCACTGGGCTTAGACCCCAGCATGGGATCCACGGTGGCTTTTGTCATCGCTTTATTGCTGGTGACCTTTTTGCATGTAACCCTAGGTGAAATGGTGCCGAAAAATGCAGCCGTTAGCATGGCCGATAGAGCCGTGCTGGTTTTTGCACCGCCACTGGTCGTGCTTGATAAGGTGCTGCGTCCTATTATTCGGGTGTTAAATTGGTCAGCCAACGTGGCGCTTCGGCTCTTTGGTGTTGAGCCGCAACATGAAGTAACTTCTACCTACACCCTTGAAGAAGTCCAATCGATTGTTGAGGAATCGCAACGCAGTGGATTGGTAGAAGACCAAACAGGCATCTTATCGGGGGCGTTAAGTTTCTCTGATGTGCCAGCAGAACACGTCATGGTCCCCATCGATCAGATCGTAACTATTTCATCGACGAACACTCCTGAACAATTCGACCAAGCCGTACGCAAAACAGGTTTATCACGGTTGGTAGTCGAAGACCGCAAAAACGGTTCAGTGCTTGGGTATTTGCATATTAAAGACCTGCTGTCGTTGCCTGATGAGCGTTACACCGCGCCTATCCCGATGAATCGCGTGCGATCTATGGTGAACATTATGGTCGATAAACCCATTGAAGATGCCCTGACTGTTATGCAGCGCATTGGTGTGCATATGGCCCGGGTTCAAAACCACGCAGGCAAGACTGTGGGCGTGTTGTTTCTTGAAGATGTCATTGAAGTGCTCGTTGGCGAAATACGCGATGTGACACAATCGCAAAAAATTAGTGTTAGACAACGCAAAAATCCCTCCGGTGGCACGCCGAGTCCTTAACGCTGGGGACTTAGTCGCTAACTGTTATTGCTAATGCGAATGATTTGCATTAGTGTGTTGGCAGGTTCAGATAGCCTCGATACCCGGTCGTCCAGATGCATTAAGGATTAATATGGCCTCGCAACGAAAAAATCTTCTATCGGTGGTCGGGGTAGCCAGCATTGCTGGGCTTGTGCTGGCCGGCTGTGCTGCCCAATCGGGTGGTGATGGTGATCAGACTGCAGCAACTGTTGTTGCAACCACGACCCAGATGGGATCGCTTGTCGACCAAATCACTGAATGTGCTGGGGGAGATGCTCAAGTTCTCATGAGCCCGGGAGATGATCCGCATACTTTTGAAGCATCTAGCGCTCAAATCGCAGATATGGTTACCGCAGATCTGGTTGTGACCAACGGTTTAGGCTTGGAGGCTTCAATGCAGCGCTCCATCGACAACGCCAAAGAAGATGGCGCACAGATCTTCGAAGTAGCACCCCAGCTGGATCCGCTACCAGCGGGCGAGGAGCACGAACATGCAGACGATCATCATGAACACGGTAGTTATGATGCCCATGTCTGGATGGATGTCTCCCGCATGGCTGATGGCGCAAAACTCATTGGTGAACGCGTGGCAGAAACTACCGGAGACGACGCGTACCAACAATGCGGAGAACAACTGGCTGACCAACTGGCTGATGTCGATGATGAAATTGTTGACATCATTGGCGATCTGGATTCTCCGAACCTAGTCACCGATCACGCCGCCTATGGTTATTTTGCTGATCGCTACGCAGTAGAAATTGGCGGGGTCGTTGTTCCGGGCGGTTCAACCGACGGGGAGCCTTCCTCGCACCAGTTGGCAGAACTGACTGATCTGCTCAAAGACGACGGTGTTGACGCTCTGGTGACGTCGAAGGCTAATCCCAGCCGGATGATCACTGCATTATCCGATGAAACCGGTGGGGACGTCCCTGTTATTGAACTGTACGAAAGCGGAACCGGTGAGTCAGGATCAGATGCCGAAACATATCAAGATGCAATGCTGTATAACGCACATGCCCTAGCTGAAGCCCTAAACTAGGAAATCTCTCGAGTCGGAAGGTAGCCCCATAGTGGAATTGTTCAACTGGGTGGTCGAACCATTCCAGACCGGTTTTCAAATGCGCGCCCTGCTCGGTGGGTTATTAGCCGCGGTTATGTCAAGTTTTGTTGGTGTATGGCTAATCCTGCGGGGTATGAGCTTTTTTGGTGATGCGTTTGTGCACGGGGTAGTTCCAGGTATCGCTGCCGCGGTCCTTTTTAATTTTTCCCCATTTTTGGGCGCAGGCCTTGCGGCTTTGGTGATGGTGAGTTTAATGGAACTGGTGCACCGTACAACCAGTCTGAAAGAAGATAGCACCATCGGTTTATTATTTGTCGGTATGATGGCGCTGGGAGTCGTGCTTATTTCACGCGCAGATAGTTTTCAGGGCTCGTTGACTGCGATCCTCTTCGGCGATGCGCTGGGCGTGTCATGGCAAGACATCCGATTGCAACTGGTGTTTGTAATCGGTGTTGGTGCACTATCCCTGCTGTTATATCGTCCGCTGATGGCACTATCCTTTTCGCCAGACAAAGCACAGGCGCTAGGAATGCGCCCCAAGCTTACCCACTGGTTATTACTGCTGATGATTGCCGCAGCAGTGATAGGTTCGTTTCAGGCCGTAGGTACGTTGCTGGTCCTCGGCTTACTGATTGGCCCTGCAGCCACAGCAGCATTGATTACTCGAACTGTGCCGCGAATGATGATCGCCTCGCTGGTTATCGGTGTGGTCTCTGTTACTGTGGGATTGATTCTCAGTTACCATTTGGGAACCGCCGCCGGAGCGTCTATGGCGCTTATCGCCATCCTCGGTTTCTTTATGGTTTTGACAATACGAGAAATAACGGCTGCGATTTCCCGGCGCCAACGCAGTGCAATACCAGCTGAGCAAGGAGCCTCATGACTCTCGTTGAAGCCCACGATATCGTGCTGTACCGTGGCTCCCACCGCGCCGTTTCGGCATCAAGCTTTACCATTCCAAGAGGAAAAATAACTGCGGTCATTGGACCAAATGGTTCTGGCAAAACCACACTGTTGCAGGCGATAGCTGGCATCCTGTCACCGAGTGCAGGTCATATTGATGTGCTTGATGAGCCAGTGAAAGATATCAAACACGAAATTTCGTTTGTGATGCAGTCGGTAGTGTTTCCTACCGGCACGCCCATTACGGTCAAAGACGTCGTCTCGATGGGACGCTATGCTCAGCGCGGTTGGTTTGGGATCTTTCGTCCCCATGATCGGGCGGCGATTAACTATGCCATGGAAACCATGAATATTACCGATCTGAAGAACCGCCATCTAGAAGAACTCTCCGGCGGACAGCGTCAACGCGTCTATGTTGCTCAAGGTATTGCCCAGGGTCACGAGATTCTAGTACTAGATGAGCCTATGACGGGCTTGGATTTGACGTCTATGCGTATTATCGACGACGTGATTCACGCGGAAGTTGAAGAACACGGCCACTCAGTTATTTTGACTACGCACGATCTCGACGAGGCCGCAGCAGCCGACCACGTGATCCTTATGGATGGCAAAGTCGTGGCTTCCGGTGCTCCAGAAGACGTCTTGACCAGAGTGAACTTGGAGCGGGCCTATGGCCTGGGCAGTCTTCACGAGCCGGCAGAAGTCAACGGCACAACGGTAGTGGAACTACCGGAATGCACGGCTGAAGGCGATGCCATTGAGGCCGATGAACTACCGGGCGGCTACGGCGAGCGTTTTAGTCGTTACGAAGCCTTCTGAGCGCACCGGGAACACAACCCGTAGATCTCTAAAGTATGGTCAATATCAGTGTAGCCGTAATCCGAACCGACCTTATCGGCCCACTGCTCCAATTTTGGTGCCGCTATTTCTACGGTTGCCCGACAGTTGCGGCACACCAGATGGTGATGGTGACCGGTTGAAGCACACTTACGAAACAGCGTCTGGCCATCGTCCAAAGCTAAGATGTCTAGTTCCCCGTCTTCGACTTGGGTTTGCAGCACTCGATACACGGTAGCAAGGGAAACTGAACGACCGGATTCGGCTACCGATTGGTGAATTTGTTGAGCCGACAGAAAATCGGCACTGGTAGCTAACATTTCATCAATGGCCTGTTTTTGCCAGGTGTTTCGTGTGCGCGGCCGAGATGATGACGCTGACGACATAGTGGTAGATCTCCCTCTGGCACGATGAACTCGGCCTATAGTGTAACAACTAGCCATCGATTACCGAATAGCTGGGTTGTGAAATTAGCTAACCGTGCAATTCTTGTGTCACGGTACTACAGTTGTGGATGTGAAATTCCTTCAAAAACCCGGCACACAATGTGTCAAGAAGCAAGACTTAAGTGACGGTGCCAAACATGCTGGAGGAGTTTTCTAATATGAACCAACCTGTATTAATCAGTATCGGTGTGCTGGCCGCCTGGATGGGTATCGACCGCACCGATAATTCCTTACCAGAACATGACACCGTACAAGTTCGAACACGGTTGATGGCTGATCAGCAGCCAACGCAACCACACGGTTTCGTGGAACCCATCCCGGTGCCCGAACCGGGGCGACTGGTCATTTGGGATGTGCGCTGGTCCGCCACCGATCCCACACAAAACCACGAGGCCTACCGTCAGGGCCACTTGCCCGGAGCCGTTTACGTGTCTATGACAAGTCACCTGGCCGGGCACGGCTCTCCAGCTATGGGGCGCCACCCATTACCGGACCCCGCCAGCTTCACAGAATCGGTGCGTATGCTCGGACTGAATGATGGCGATACCGTTGTCGTGTATGACGCTGTTGATTCCTCGGCAGCCGCCCGTGCATGGTGGCTATTACGCTATGCTGGCCTGTCGCGGGTCTACGTCCTCGATGGTGGGTTGGGGGCTTGGCGTAATGCCGATCTGCCATTGCAAGCCGGTGAAGTGCTGCCACGCATAGGTTCGGCATATTTGTCCTGGGGCAAAATGCCTGTGGTGGACACCCAAGATATTCCCAGCTTTGTGCGAGAAGGCGGCGTGCTGTTAGATGCTCGGGCTTCCGAACGGTACACCGGCGATCACGAGCCTATTGATCCTGTAGCCGGTCATGTTCCGGGCGCTGTTTCTACCCCAAGTACGGCCCTGACCGATGCTGAAGGCAAATTCTTACCTGCTGATGCATTGCAGCATTACTTCGCAGACAATTATGCAACCCAACAAGTTCCCGTCACCGCTTATTGTGGCTCAGGTGTGACAGCCTCGAAGGTTGTCTTGGGTTTAGCCCTGGTTGATGTGGATGCCGCTCTGTATCCAGGGTCTTGGTCTGCGTGGTCAGCTGTTCGTGACCGCCCGGTTGCTACCGGTGAAGTTGCTGGAACCATGCCAGAAGATGCTTAGGCCGCCAACTAGCGATCTTTTGGTATGCATATCATTAGACTGCAGGTAACAACCCAAGTGCAGTTACGTATGAGGAGCGTTGATGGCTACTATCTTCACTAAAATTATTGACGGCGAAATCCCCGGCCGCTTCCTTTGGCAAGACGAAAAGTGCGTGGCGTTTTTGGATATCAATCCATTGTCTTATGGTCACACGCTGGTGGTACCACGAGAAGAAACCGACATGTGGACCCATTTGGACGAGGAGCTTAACGCGCACCTGTACCTTGTGGCTTCACGTATCGGTGCTGCACAGGTTAGTGCCCTGGGAGCAGCCCGGGCCGGAATGATGATCGCAGGTTATGAGGTACCGCATGTACATCTACATGTTTTCCCGACCCAGAACTTGTCGGACTTTGATCTAAGCAATGCCATGCGTGAACCAGACCAGGACAAAATGGACCACGCCGCCACGGTGTTGCGCCAAGCCCTGCGCGAGGCAGGCTACAGCGATTACGTCCCGCAGGATTAGGCCAGTTGCGTTTCAGCAGCCTGAATGGCTTGGCGCACGCGTTTTTCGCTAACTCGGGTGGCCGTACCTAGCTGCTGAGCAAAGAGTGAGATACGTAATTCTTGCAGCAGCCAGAAGATTTCGGTAATGGCCGACGGCGTCGGTACACCAGCAGGGGCCTGATCCATGAGCGCGGCATAATCATGTTCCAGTGTTTGGACGGTTTGCATATTTAACCCGTCTCGCTGTAGTGCTCCACCAGCATCCAGGGTATCCAGTCGAATGCCGATGCCTTCCAAATAGCGGGGAATGTGGCGCAAATGCGCCCACCCGGTGGAAGAAACAAACCGATGTTCTACTAACCGAGCATGCTGAGCACGTAAATCGGCAGCGGTAGCTGCCAAAGCCAAAGAACGTATCTGTCGGATGCGACGATCTACCTGTCGAGAAAGGTCCAAAATCTTTGCAACCACCGAGGTGACTTGAAACGTCATGTCGATGAGCTCTTGCTGAACTGCCATGGCCAGCTGTTGATAGTCGTTTTTGGTCATTGGCACTTGGTCAGCCACCAGAGCATCAATGGCAGTGTAAGTACAATCTGCCACCAGGGTAGCACTATTGGGATAGGGAGAGCTGGCAAAAGCTAATTTTTCCGTGGCGGATAAATGATCCAAAATATAGCGTTGTGGGTCTGGCAACTCAGCCTGTAGCAAGGCAATAATTCCGGTGCGATGTACTGCGTGTTGTTCACCCTTTGTCCGCATTACGACCAGGTCTGCGGTAGGTTTGTCAGCGGAACCGGCCTGTAACGCCGGGTAACCGGTAACTTCTTGGTGTCCAGAACCCGTAGCTATAGTAGTTTGAATACTTTCGGGAATATCACCGATGCTCCACGTCGTTAGGCCGGTACGCGGTTGGAACGTGGAAGTACGTGGAC
>Ga0079226_10004901_pt1 | contig 10239 bp, 9 predicted proteins | sample Poulit2014_FD_76345 | JGI IMG/M metagenome (GOLD analysis project Ga0079226, IMG submission 76345) | Agricultural soil microbial communities from Georgia to study Nitrogen management - Poultry litter 2014 | ecosystem: Environmental > Terrestrial > Soil > Agricultural land | place: USA: Georgia... | reverse complement strand
TACTCCGTCGGCGGCACCGTCCACGTCATCGTGAACAACCAGATCGGCTTCACGACGACCCCTGACTCCGGCCGTTCGACCTACTACGCCACCGACCTGGCCAAGGGCTTCGACGCCCCGGTCTTCCACGTCAACGGCGACGACCCGGAGGCTGTCGTCTGGGTGGCACAGCTGGCGGTCGATTACCGTAACCGTTTCGGCAAGGATGTCTTCATCGACCTGGTGAGCTACCGCCGTCGCGGCCACAACGAGGCCGACGACCCGTCGATGACCCAGCCGCTGATGTACGACATCATCAACGAGCTGCCGACCTCCCGCGAGCAGTACACCGAGGCCCTCATCGGCCGCGGCGACATCTCCGAGGAGGAGGCCAAGCGCGCTGCACAGGACTTCCACGACCAGCTCGAGACCGTATTCAACCAGGTCCGCGAGGCTGAGAAGGACGCTCCCCCGGCCGAGCAGACCGGCATCACCGGCTCTCAGGAGCTGCCGCACGGCCTGGACACCTCCATCTCCAAGGACCTGGTCCGCCAGATCGGCGACAAGTTCTACGAGACCCCGGAGTGGTTCAACGCCCACCGCCGCGTGAAGCCACTCATCAAGCGCCGTAAGGAGATGAGCGAGAACGGCAACATCGACTGGGCCTTCGGCGAGCTGCTCGCCCTGGGTTCCCTGGCCGCCGAGGGCAAGCTCATCCGTCTCGTCGGCGAGGACTCCCTGCGCGGCACCTTCACCCAGCGCCACGCGGTCCTCTTCGACAACGAGGACTTCGACCGCTACAGCCCACTGCAGTCTCTGGCTGAGGACACCGGCAATGGCGGCCGCTTCGAGGCCTACAACTCCGCGCTCACCGAGTACGCGGGCCTGGGCTTCGAGTACGGCTACTCCGTGGCCAACACCGACGCGCTGACCCTGTGGGAGGCACAGTTCGGTGACTTCGCCAACGGTGGCCAGACCGTCATCGATGAGTACATCTCCTCCGGTGAGGCAACGTGGGGTCAGAAGTCCAACCTGGTCATGCTCCTGCCGCACGGCTACGAGGGCCAGGGCCCGGACCACTCCTCCGCACGCATCGAGCGTTTCCTGCAGATGTCCGCGGAGGGCTCCTGGACTGTGGCTCAGCCGACTACCCCGGCGAACTACTTCCACCTGCTGCGCCGCCACGCGCTGGGCTCCCTGACCCGCCCGCTGATCGTCTTCACTCCGAAGTCGATGCTGCGCAACAAGGCCGCGGTGTCCGCTGTTGAGGACTTCACGGATACGAAGAAGTTCACCTCGGTGATCGACGACCCGAACCAGAACGGCGTGAACAAGGACATCAAGACCGTCCTGATGTGCTCCGGCAAGATCTACTACGAGCTGGAGAAGAAGCGCCAGAAGGATGGCCGCGACGACGTCGCCATCATCCGTCTGGAGATGCTGCACCCGCTGCCTTTCAACCGCATCCGCGACGCTCTGTCCAACTACCCGAACGCCGAGTTCCGCTGGGTACAGGACGAGCCGGCCAACCAGGGTCCGTGGCCGTTCATCGCGCTGGAGCTGCTTGAGTATTTGCTGGGTATCCAGCTGAAGCGCGTGTCCCGTCGCCCGCAGTCCTCCACCGCAACTGGTGTGGCTAAGGTCCACCAGCTCGAGGAGAAGGCACTTCTCGAGGAGGCCTTCGCCGACTAGTCGGCAGATTGCCCCCATGCTCCCCCAGCCACATGGCTGGGGGAGCATTTTTCTTATGACTCGAAGCCCTCTTTACGCCGCTGCTTTTCTAGCCAAGCCCGCCACACCCCCGGGCGAGGGCGCGAGCTCTGCCCCCCCCCGCCTAGTTGACGTATTCTTCGGCCGCTGCGGTCGCACGCAGCTTCTCGGTGGACACCCCTCCGGCGACGTTATTCGCCGCACGCAGTTCATAACGGTCAGGCTGCGGCTTGGCCCACAGGGCGACGATGTTCTGTGGCAGAGTGTCGTCCTCGCAGATTACGGCGGCCCCGGGGTTGGTGGCCGTCAGCTCCGAAGGCAGCGCCGAGAGCATCGTGGAGTGCGTGATATCCCGCCACTTCGCACGGTCGGGCTTCTCCTCCGCTGCATACGTCTCCCGTAGCTCCCTGCCCTTCGTCGGGTCGAGGGCATCCAGCAGCTCGCCGACGCAGCCGAAGGTCATGCTGATCTTGCCCTCGCGCAGCTGGTTAATTCTTTGTTCGGCGGGTATCTGCGTCGTGGAGACCTCAGGGGGGTCCTCGCTGATGTCCTCGAACTGCTCGACGTACTCCTGCGCTAGTGGCTCGATGAGCTCTTCCGCCATGCGTGGCCCGCCATGGGTTCCTGTGCCCGCGTCCGGCACCCCGATCAGGATTTGATCCGTATCCGAGCAGGACGTCAGCGGTGCCGCCAGTGCCAGCGCAAGTCCAGCCGCCACCACACGCTTTCTTTTCGGGGTGCGCCCAGCATCGGCGTTGCGCGGAAGAAACACGGCTTGCAGCTCTCCTTGGGGTGGGTTTCACGGCCTTGAGGGTTCGCAGCAAAAGTGTGGCTGCGAGGAACGCTCCTCATCCTATCGCGGGCCCGGCACTCGACCGGGCATCGTGGCTCCGTGGGTACTCAAGTATTCTTGGTTTTCATGACAGAAACTCGCGTTTATGCAGGCCGGTTGGCCGGAATGATGCTGATGGGCCCCTACGGGGACTCCATCGGCCGAGTGCGAGACGTGGTGGTCACTATCTACCAGCACCGCAGCCACGTCCTGGGGTTGGTCATCGCCCTGCCCAATAAGCGCCAAATCTTTCTTCCGATGCTTCGCGTGGCCAGCATCAACCCCTCGGAGGTGATGGCGACCTCCAGCTCAGTGAATTTAAAGCCCTTCCAGTCCCGCTCCGGCGAGATCAGTATTCAGCACGAGCTGGTCGGTTCGAAGGTACACACCGACGATCCCGAGCACGCCGAACTGCATGGCCAGGCGCTCGAGATCGTGGATGTGGAGCTGAAGCAGTCCCGGACCAGGGACTGGGAGGTCAGCCGGGTCGCGGTGGCTCAGCGCGGCCGCCTCGGCCGCCTGGGAAAGGTCGCGGTGGTGCCGCTATCGCGCGTCCAGGGCCTGAGCGCGAGCGGGACGGGGCCTGCGGACAGCAACGCGGAGCTACTGGCGTCCTTCCAAGAAATGCACGCCGCAGACATCGCTATCGCGCTGAACGACCTGCCAGAAGAACAACAAACCAGGCTAGCCCGGGAGATTCCGAACGAGCGCCTCGCGGATGTCGTCGCGGAGCTGCCGGAAGACTCCCGCATCGCGATCCTCAATCAGCTCGGGGTGGAACGCGCAGCCGAGGTTCTGGAGGAGATGGAACCGGATGATGCCGCGGATGCGCTCGCCGAGCTTCCGACCGGCACCTCGGACGTACTCCTTGAACTCATGGACCCTGAGGACTCCGCGCCAGTGCGTCGCCTGATGAGCTTCTCTGCGGACACGGTCGGTGGCGTGATGACCTCCGAGGCGATCATCCTCACCCCACAGGCGACGGTTGCTGAGGCGTTGGCGCACGCCCGCAACCCCGATGTGTCCAGTTCCTTGAGTTCCCTGGTGTTCGTGGTGCGTCCGCCCCAGTCCACCCCCACGGGGCACTACCTGGGCTGCGTGCACCTACAAAAGCTACTGCGCCATCCGCCCGCCACCCTGGTCAGCGAGCTGCTCGACCTCGACCTACCAGCCCTGTCCGTGACAGATAGTCACGAGACCGCGGCGCGCTTTTTCGCGACGTACAACCTGGTCTGCGCGCCCGTTGTCGACGAGGGCAACCACCTACTCGGCGTACTCGCCGTCGACGACCTGTTAGACGCCTTGCTGCCGGAAGATTGGCGCGACCAGGACTGGCGCGTCGACAACGAAGCACAGAAGGAACCACAGACGTCCTTGCAGGAAGGTGCCGCGGATGCCTAAGAACTACAACCAGCCCGCCCTCGACACCCCGGTCACCGGGCCGCGCCGCTCGCTGTTTTCTCTCAATGGCGACGCTGTCGGCGCGGGTGCGGAGAAGGTGGCTCGCTTCCTGGGCACCGGCAAGTACCTCGCCTGGCAGACCCTCATCGTGGTGGTGTGGATCTGCCTCAACGTCGGTGGCATGTGGTGGAACTGGGACCCGTACCCCTTCATCCTGCTCAACCTGGCCTTCTCCACGCAGGCGGCCTACGCTGCACCTCTGATTCTGCTGGCGCAGAACCGTCAGGACGACCGCGACCGTTTGGCGCTGAACGAGGATCGGCGCCGCGCTGAGGAAACCAAGGCCGACACGGAGTTTCTGGCGCGGGAGCTGGCGGGCGTGCGCATCGCGGTGGGCGAAACGGTCACCCGCGACTATCTGCGCCGCGAGCTCGACGAGCTCTCAGAGCTGATGCGCCGCATTGAGGATAAGCTCGAGGATCGCGCCCATGACGAGGACGAGCGCGAGACGGCGGATGGTGCTCGAACCGCCAGCGAGTCCCCGCGCGGCGAGGCCTAGCGGGCCTGCGGCGAGCAGCTTGACGGGACCCGAGGTTGAATAAAGCGGCGGTCCCCAAGGTACAGTGGCTTATTGGCTTGAGGGTCAGTTTTTGTGACCCAGACCCTCGAAAAACACTTATAGGTAAAGAAGCAGATTTAAGGCGATGCCCATGGTTCAAGAATCTGATATTCGCAACGCATTGTCGAAGGTCGAGGATCCCGAGCTGAACCGCTCGATCACCGAACTCGGCATGGTGAAGTCCATCGACATCGACGGCGCCGACGTCGCCGTCGAAATCTACCTCACCATCGCGGGTTGCCCGATGAAGTCCCACCTCACGGAGGAGACGAGGAAGGCCGCGGAGAGCGTGGCTGGCGTCGAGAATGTCACCGTCACCACCGACGTGATGAGCGACGAACAGCGACGAGAGGTCCGCAAGATCGTCCGCGGCGATGCCGCCGACCCGGTAATCCCGTTCGCGCAGCCGGACTCCACGACCCGCGTCTACGCCGTGGCCTCCGGCAAGGGTGGTGTGGGCAAGTCCTCCGCTACCGTGAACCTGGCGGTCTCCCTGCAGCGCCGTGGCCTGAAGGTCGGCGTGATCGACGCCGATATCTACGGTCACTCCATCCCGAACATGATGGGCAGCACCGACCGGCCGCACCAGGTCGATGAAATGATCATGCCGCTGCAGGCGCACGGCGTGAAGCTGATCTCCATCGGCCACTTTGTGGGCGACAACTCCCCGGTCGTGTGGCGTGGCCCGATGCTGCACCGCGCGATCCAGCAGTTCCTCGGCGACGTCTTCTGGGGAGACCTGGACATCCTGCTGCTCGACCTGCCACCGGGAACCGGCGACGTGGCGATCTCTGTCGCCCAGCTGGTGCCGAACGCTGAGCTTCTGATCGTGACGACCCCGCAGGCAGCTGCCGCGGAGGTCGCGGAGCGTGCGGGCTCCATCGCGCAGCAGCCCCGCCAGCGCATCGGCGGCGTGATCGAGAACATGAGCTGGATGCAGATGCCGGATGGCTCGAAGAACGAGATCTTCGGCTCCGGTGGCGGTCAGCTGGTGGCCGATCGCCTGTCGCAGATCGCGGGCACGAAGGTGCCGCTGCTGGGCCAGATCCCGCTGGACCCGAACCTGCGCATTGGCGGCGACCTGGGTAACCCGATTGCCCTCTCGGAGCCGAACTCCGAGGCCGCCCAGGCCTTCGGCGCGATCGCCGATCACCTGGCGCTGCGGCGTTCCTCCCTGGCTGGCAAGTCCCTGGGCCTGGGGGTCACCCGCAAGTAGCTCTGGATGCAAAGGCTAACGCCCGCTCGCTTGGATATTCAGCGAGCGGGCGTTTGGCTTGTCACAGGGGTTGGCACGGGCACCTGGGGGCGCGTCCATCCCGGGTAGGGTGCCCAGCCGACGCTAGAGAACGTCGTCCCATACCCCGGCTGCCCGTGGCGACGCAGTGCGCTCCCCCGCCGCGGGTTGCTGAGGCTGTTGGCTCGGCTCGCTCCCCGGAGCACCACCCAATGTTCCTTGGCCGGCCGCGGTGGCCGAACCGGCTACGTTGGCGGCGCTCCCCGTGCTCTGGGTCCCCGCCCCTGCCTGGGAATCGGGCAGCGGCGCCTGTGAGGAGGGTCGCTCGGCGCTCGTGTGTCCGGCCGGATTGGTCACCGAGTTCACTGAGTCAGCCAGCTGGCGGCCGGTGTTCTCCAGATCGTTGAAGAAGGCATCATCTCCGTCGAAGAGCGCCTTCGTCACGAGACCGCGCGGCCCCATCCGGCGATACTCGTTGATCTGGCTCAGCGGCTTCTGGAACTCCTTGAATTCTGGGCCGAAGTCCTCATCCAGCTGGCGACGGGCGTCGTTGACGAGGTTGCGAAAGGCCAACGCCACCGCGCGGATATCTTTGATCATTCCTGGCAGCCGCTCCGGGCCGATAACAATCAGCCCGATGATCAAGAGCACCAGGATGTTGAACCAACTGATGGAAGAAAACACGCCTCCACTTTAGCCCACAGGGCAGACGGGTTTAAGACCTCCTAGCGTCGCGAAGCTGGTGAATAAAAAGCTCGATTTTCGCCGCCAGCGTGCGCGGGAATCGCCGTCCGGCGATATCGAAGTTCAGCTTCAGTTCAGCGCTGTCCGACCCACTACTCGTGCCCGGGTCATGCTGGCCAGCGGCGGTCGCACCGTTGGCACGCGTGACGTGCTCGTCTCGCGCATTCGCCTGGGGATCAGCAGAGTGCTCTGGGATGGCCGCCAACCGCGATAGCAGTGTGTCGGGCAGTCCCTGTCCCTCGTACTCAGTTGCGTGGCCCGAGCCGGCCTGGGGCGCCATGGCGGTACGCATCGCCTGGGCGACCTCGCGCTGGGACAGTACTTCGCGGCGGCAGTCCGCACAGTGCACGAGGTGGATGCGCGCGCGTTCAGCCGCGCGGGGGCTCAGTTCCCCGTCCACGAGGGCAGCAATAGCCTCCGGCCCTAAGTGACCGATCTCCATAGCTCCCACCTTAGGATCCGACGTAGTGCAATTCACCCTGTTTTTCCACGAGACTAGCCTTCATCTGCGCACGAGCGCGGTGGATGCGGGAGCGCACCGTCCCCAACTTCACGCCAAGAGTGACGGCGATTTCGTCGTAGCTCATGTCCAGCCCATCCCTAAGCACCAGCGCAACACGGTATTCCGGCTGCAGGTCGGCCAGCGCTGCGTCTAAGGCAGGATCCAGGTGATTAAGCTCGAATGCAGCCTCAGGCGTAGGTTCCGAGGAGGTGGCCGGGGTCCAGTACTCCGGGTAATCCTCCAGCGCATCCATCCGAATCTTGGATCGGTGGCGCACCATGTCCAGGAAGAGGTTGGTGGTGATGCGGTGCAGCCACCCCTCAAAGCTGCCGGGACGGTAGTGCTTGAGACTGCGGAACACCCGCATAAAGGTTTCCTGGGTCAGGTCCTCGGCGTCCTGCTGATTGCCGGAAAGCTGATATGCCAGGCGGTAGACGCGATCGGCGTGTTCGGCCACCAGCTCGGACCAGGAGGGCATCTCAGCCTCGCCGGCATCGAATGCGGCGGTGGTGGCAGGGCTCGTCACCGGCCCGTCAACCTGGGGGTGGCGGCTGGCGTTCGCGTGAGTCATGCTTTTAGCATGTCATGCCAAGTTCCCTGCGGGGTAGTTTCCAACTGGAGAAACGCTGTGAACTTCGGCCGCCACCCCACTTAAGCCACAGTGATTAACAAGCGTTTCTATTTCCTTAAAAACCCCGCCCTATCAGGCATGTCCTGAGCCCAATCCAGGGCCCGGTGCCATAGTCTCGACAATCGTGAACTCTGCAAATAATTCCAGCATCAACGCCATCAAGTCCTACGTCGAGCAGACCACCCCTGCCGATGAGGCACTCGCCGCTGCGGCCGAAGCGGCACGCGAATTCGGTCTGCTCGTCCCGGACGCCGTGACCGCAGAACTGCTCCGATTCCTTGCGGCCAACACCGCGGGACGCGCGGCGCTGGGCGGCCACACCCCCACCGGAATCATTATGTCCCCCGCCTGCGGCCTGCTGGGCTCCCACCTCTTCCGCGGCTTCTACGCCGCTGGCGCCACCCAGGCGCACCTGACCTGCATCGAGCCAGAGGTTCAGCACCAGCAGCTCGCGAAGAATGCCTTCAAGCAGATCGGCATCGCCAGCAACGGCTTCCGCTTCCTGCCCAGCCACCCCCTAGACGTCATCGGTCGGCTTGCCTCCACCAGTTACGACCTCGCAATTGCAGAGTGCGCGGTCGAGGACATCGAGGCAACCGTGGCAGCTACCCTTCCCACTCTCCGTTCGGGCGGCGTTCTTCTCTTGTTGGGCACGCTGCTGGACGGCACCCTCGCCGACGCGGAGCGCACCGATCGCCAGTCCATCTGCGCGCGCGAGGCCGACGAATACATCACGAGCCTGGCCGGCGTGACTGCCGCCCGCCTGCCCGTCGGCGCCGGCGCCACCATCATCACAAAGCACTAGTCCCTCCTTCGCCCCCACTGCTACCTTCTGTCCACCGGCGGCAGCGTCCGGGCAGGCGCTAGCTGGGCGAACTCCGCCCTGCCCCGCACGCAATCCGCTGGTATAAACGGGGTCATGGCTAACCCTTCCGCAGAACACACTTCCGCGCCGGTCAACCCGCAGCATGCAGGCACTGACGCGGAGCTCCACCACCAGGCCCCAGAGCTTCACATCACCGCCGAACGCGGTGTACTCGAGGCCCCGGCGGGAGCTGTCTTCGCCGATGGCGCGATCCACGTCTTCCACCAGTTCCGCACGAAGCGCAGCAACGGCTCGCGGTGGGCACATGTCACCGCGTCCCACATCCCCTACGCCTGGGACATCAACGACGACGTCCTCAAGCCGGAGGGCGAGGAGCTGGACGTCCTCGCAGGTTCCGCCCTCGCCCTCCCCGCCGCAGACGGCACTCCGGAGACCGTTGAGCTGATCTTTGTCACCTCTGAGCCACGCGATGCGAACGCCAGTCGGGAGGAGCTGCTGGGCAGCCAGGTCGCAAATGGCCGCCGCGGCGAACGCACCTTCCGCATCCAACGCGCCCAGATCGACGACCTGGCCACCCTCAACGAGGTCTCCGACGACCCGAAGACCGTGGCCGCTGGCGTGCGCCGCCTTGGGCCCATCGACATCGACGACGCCGCCCACCCGGTCGCCGACCTCGTCACCCCGAGCGTCGTCCCCCTTGGCGAAGGCGGCTGGGGCATGCTGGCCCTGAACCTCGTCAACGACGAGGATGCCGAGATCGTGTGGCTCCTCTCCGAGGATCGCCAGCACTGGCGCGTCGCGGGCGCAGTCGAGATCGACGGCGACGTGTCGCTGCCTGCGTCCCGCCCGTTCGCCCCGCGTCTGGTCAAGATGACCGACCAGGGCGATGGCCATGGCTACCACGTCCTCATCCTCACCTACCGCGACGACGGCACCTGGAAGGCCGAGGGCGATGAGGTCACTGGCTACCTCGTCGGACGTATCGACAGCCCCTCTGCTGGGAAGGTCACTTTCCACCCCCAGGGTGAGTTCCGCGTCCTGGACCACGGCCACGACCTGACCCGTCCTCGCATTATCCCGGGCGACACCCCCGCGCTGATCGGTCTGGTGGGCGCCCACCCGGACGCCGGCACCGGCGCGGACTGGGCCAATTGCCTGTCCACGCCGCGCGCCATCACCCTGCTGGATGGGGCGCTGTACCAGGACATCGTTGGCGCCCCACAGGCCGTGCACTCCTTCTCCGACTTCGGGCTCATCTGGACCGGCCAGCTTGCTCCAGGTGACGGAAAGGTGGAGCTTAGCGTGCGCAACATGGATGGCGGGGAAATCGCCCTGATCACCTACACCAAGGACGCGGTGTCCGTCACCCGCGAGGGAGAGACCCGCACCGCTTCCCTCGCCGACCCAGAGGCCGACGTGCTCACCGTCTTCATCGACGGCCCGCTATGCGAGGTCTACGCCGACGGTGGCGCAGCCACGCTGACCAGCAGCATCTCGGCGGCAGTGCCGGTTAAGGACGTGGAGGTCAGCGCGACCGGCGGGGCTCGCACCGAAGTGTCGATGGTTACCTTGGGTCGCCAGCTGCAGCGCCTGCACGCGGGCCTTAACTCGGCCGCAGCTCAGGAGCAGATCATCGCGGATTCGGCTCAGGCAGATCGGGATCTCGAGTCCGGTGCGATCGACGACCTGCTGGATCTGGACTAGCTCGGAAAGTCTGCCACGTCTTTCTGCGTGAACAATGCCAAAGCCCGGGCAGGGATG
>Ga0079226_10004899_pt1 | contig 10242 bp, 16 predicted proteins | sample Poulit2014_FD_76345 | JGI IMG/M metagenome (GOLD analysis project Ga0079226, IMG submission 76345) | Agricultural soil microbial communities from Georgia to study Nitrogen management - Poultry litter 2014 | ecosystem: Environmental > Terrestrial > Soil > Agricultural land | place: USA: Georgia... | reverse complement strand
TTTTTGTTTTTGTTTTTGTTTTTGTTTTTGTTTTTGTTTTTGTTTAGAGGTTTTTCTTGCGTTTTTTGTAATGTTCCTTTTGTAAGTGGACTGTTCCTTAAACACTTTCCCAACTTCTCAAACATTCCCTCTAGTTGATTATTTGTTGCCCAATTTACTATTTGATTTTCAATAGCCTCATCTGTTGGAGCAAAGTTATTTAAGTGTAATAAACCAGCTTTTATAATTCTAAATAAAGCTACAGGATTACCACTTTCTAGATAAGAAACTGAATAAAGAACGCCCATTCCAAAGTCAAAGCCCTCAAATTTAGTTGTGTATTGACTATCTAAGTAGTCAATAGCTTGTAAAGTAAATCTTAATTGATATTCAGTCCCGTTAATGTTAATGTCGTATAAATTATTTTCCATATATATAATCTCCTTTAATTTTTAAAATATAGTCTTCTTAATCATTATAGCAAAAAAGGCGGTAATATGCATTAACCGCCTTACTAGTTTTATTCTTCGCCTTTTACCATTTCAGTAGTTCTAAAAGCGTATTGAACGGCTTGTTCTTGCTTTTCATCTAGTGGAGTATATCCTTCTTGTTTAACTCCGTCAACGGCAAATGTTAATTCTATTGTTACTTTGTCATCTGCGGGAGCTGATTTATTCCAACTCATAAGTCTACCTCTTCTATAAGTAGCCATATATTTACCGTCGTTTAGTCCGTCTTTTTCTGCCTCTGTTCTGTCAATTTCCCAAAGTTCTAATATTTTTCTTTGGTAAAACGCATCTTCCAGCATTTTAAATACTGGGTCTTTTCTGCCGACAACTGATGTAACGGATACTTCTTCTGTGACTGAACCGCCACCACCTACTTGGCCGTCTTTTGTAGTCGTAGCGTCGCCACCCTCGATACTTCCCTCAATGCTATGTTCCGTTCCAAACATTAATTTACTAGCGTTTTCTGTTTTGTCTTTTTCTAATAGTCGCCATAGTAAAATTAAATTCATTCCGTCTAAGGCTTTTATTGTTTCTTCTGCTGCCATGTTTTTCCTCCTAATTATATCTAAATTCTATGGTTATTCTTATATAAGGTAAAGGCGTTTTTGTACTATCGTCTACCCTATACACTGAATTTATATTGTTTACATGAAGAGAATAATTATTTAAATTGTGCTCTTTTAGCAATTCTTCTTTTAGTTCTGTAGCTATACTGTCAAGCGTTCCTCTGTTTTGGAAATTATTACTGTAAATTGATAAATCTTGAATAATAATTCCATACGCAGCAGTTTTATTAAATTTAGTCAATTCTTGACCTGTTCCAATTATAATTAAAGGAAACTTCCTTTTTGTTCCTGGTGCATAGTCGTAAACATTTTTTTCACCTAAAACTTTAACGCTTGATTTTCTCGCGTGCTGATATGCTACTTGTAAAGGACTTTTCATTTATTCACCTACTTTTAAATTTTATATTCTTTTAAAACGCTTTTCATACTGTCTATAAATTCTTCTCTGACAATATAGTAGTTTGGGAAAAAGTAAGGTTGAGCGTTCATATTAATAGTTCCTTTTTCTTGAAAGATAGCATATTTACAGTCGCTTGTGCTGATATATACTCTTCCCTCTGCTTGGCCTTTTCCATAGGTAAATTCTTGCTTAATACTTCTTCTTAATAACCCCGTATCTCTCGGAGCTGACCTTTTAGCTTTTATAGTCATGTCGCTTGTCGCTTTTTTTACTCTCTTTTGAATAGGTTCGTCTATTTTTTCTAACTTGGATAATTGGCTTTTCATTTTGGCTAAGCCTTTAAATTTTACCATTTAAACACGCCCTTAATGCTTTGCCGTCACAATAAATACTGTCTTATTTTTTACTAACTGTCTTTTGTTAATCAAAAACTCTTTTCCGTCTATTAAAATATAATCTATCGGCTTTTTATAGGCTTGTTTTAGCCTAATAACTTTGCCGTCTATATTAAGGTCTTGGAATAGTAAATTGCTTTGATTTGTGCCTAAATCGGTGATATTTGCGTAAACCTCTTCGCTTTGTGGGTCGGGTAGCTCCCAGTCCCCGGTAATTTCATTATAAATTTGCTCGCCGTTTTTTACCAACTCTATTAATTTATCATATCTCATATAAATTGAATTCCTTTGTCTGAATTTTCTAAAGTTGAATACCATTCAAGAATATCTTTGTCAAATTGATTATAAATATCGTCGCCAAAAGAAATACTATGCCCCTCGATATTCTCGCTTTTCATTCCCTCGCTACCTATTAGATTAAATCTAATTACTGATAATTCTACCACTATATACTCTAATTCTTTAGGAATTTCCACGACATTAATATCTAGTGCTTTTATTTTGTTTAGGACTAATGCTTTAGTTTGGGATATTATAAGCGAAAGTAAATCTTCGCTTATATCCCCTACAAATGTTTTTACATTTTGCTTTATAGTATCCATTAATTTACTATTCTGCTGCCTCTGGAGTTTCTGCTGCCTTTGGAGTAATTACATATTTGAAGTTGCCGTCCGTTCTTTCTGCGTAAAGCACTAGTCCAGAAATAAACACGCTTTCTTTAGTTACGCTTTGTGGAACGTCATTATGGCAAATTCCTATTAGTCCTGTGTTGTCAGTAGTTAAATTAAACGCTTTTGATAATTCTCCGCCACTCATATCTGCATAAGCAGCAACTATATTGTCAGCAGCAGTTGCATAAACTTCACCTTTAGGAATTAGTCCAGTAACAATTACTGTGTTTATTCCGACAAAGTTTTTAAGATAAGTTAGTCCAAATTCTGTTTGTAAATCTAAATTAGCTTGTTCGATATGGTCGGATATATCTAATGGATTAACGAAAGCCACTGTTTCAACGGCATCATCTTTAAATGCTATTTTTAAGTCTGCCCAAGCTTTCGCTAATGCTCCTTTTAGCGTTTCAGGAGTTCCTTTTTGTGCTCCCTTTTTTATAAATTCAATTAGATCTAATCTGATTTCTTTTTGTAGTTCTTTTGTTAGATTTGTATCAACTGTAATAAGTGACTGTTCAAGCCCTACCCTTTGAATTAACTCGCCTGTAACTTCGGCTCTTTTCTTTCTGTATTCTAATTCATAAGTTTTATCAACTTTTAATTCTACTTTAGTAAGTGGAATTAATTCGCCTTCTGCTACTTTGCTATCTGTTTTTGATACAGTAGTCTTAAATGTTTTGATTTGGTCGCCCACTTTTAAAGGAATTTTTCTAGATACCCCTAATATGTCCATTAATTGAGCTACATCATTTGAGAATTTGTTTGTAAATTCTATAGCAGTCGCTTTTTCTATACTTACTTTTGTTGTTTGATTTTCCATTTGTTCGCTCCTTTATTTATAAATATCTGGATTCTCTTGTATAAATTTAATTCGGTCAGCAGTACTAAGGTTTTCTAAATCTTTAACAGAAAGTTTAGTTTCTCCGCCTATAAATTTAGGCGCTTGTCTATTGCCTAAACGCTCATTTACAGCTTTTTCTACCATGGTATTAAATGTATCTGTAAAAGCTTTTACTTTGTCTTTTGTTTCTTCAGCCGTATCTGATATTAATGTATCAATAATTTCAGTCGGAGCGTCTATCCCTTGCTCGTTTAAGATATTCCTTGTTACTGTTGCCATTTCTTTTTTGTGATTTTCAGCAGTGAGCTTGGCTATTTGTTCTTCTAGTTCTTTCATGCGTTTACTAGCTTTTTCTTCTTCTGTCATGTTTTGCATTTTTTCAGCCTCTGTTAATTCTTTTATGGCTTTGTCTTTTGCTAGTCGCTCTTTTGCAATTACCCTTTGAATAATTTTGTCAACATCTTCATCAGAATATTTAACCTCTTTTTTCGGTTCTTCATGTTCTTCATGTTCTTTTTGTTCTTCCTTAGGCTCTTGACTTTGATTAAGCTCTTGTTCTTGGCCTTGCTCTTGCTCTTGCTCTTGATTTTCATCTAAAGTATTGTTTTCTAAACTCATATTATTCCTCCTATATTCCCGTAAATTTTAAAGACATTCACGCCTGGTCTATGTTCCCGTAAAGTTTAAAGACTATCACGCCTAGTCTGATATGTTCCCGTAAAGTTTAGAGACTTTCACGCCTGGTCTATGTTTAATAATCTTCTTAATAATCTTCATAATTAACTAAAGCACTACTACATACGCAGTTCGGGTGCATTGGATAATGATTAATCCCTTGTCTTAAGTCTTTGATTTTAAAAACTTGCCCGTCTAAAGGTTTACATATTTCGCAAGCCGTCGGTTCTGCTATATAGACATAAGCATTATATCCTTTTTGATTTTTATATAAATACTCTGTAATGTCAGCTTGTATAAAGCTTGTTTCTGTTTGAGCTAATCTAAACATTTTATAGTCAGCGTTTGTTATATCTTTTCTTAAGTCTTTTTTTAATTTTCGATACCACGCCCTAGGACTATCTCCGCTATATAAAGCATTGGCTATATTCGTGCTAGTTTTTTTATATACAACATCATTATAACGCCAAATGTTTTTTGAAAAACTATATCGTTGATTATTTTTATAAAAATTAATAGCATGGAATTTTAATTCTTTTAGTGGGTCATTTTCAAGTTTAACTATATTAATTCCAGTAATTACCCTAGATTTGAGCAAAGAGTTTTTTTCTCTTCGCTCTATATCCATTACTAAAAAATTATCTACCATTTTTTTAAATATTTTAATTTGTTTATCTGCTGCAATTAATGAATTGATTTTATTTTTTGTATTGAAGATATCTAAATTAGAATATTGATTATCTATGTTTATTTTCGATAGTTCATCTTTTATTAGTGTTTCTGTATCATTTCCTCTTAATATCTCGTCTAATCTTCGTTTTACTATAATAATCATACCATAGTCAGCGACTTTTGTCATTTTGTTAAAATCTATGTTTTCGTCTGTTTCTGATATGTTAATTAATTCGTTCAGTGCGTTTAAATATTCTTCCTCTAGAATTTTATTTTCACGTTCAAATTCTAACTGATATTTTTTTATAAACAGTTGCTTTTTTTTAAGTTCTTTAAATTCTATTCGCTTTAATTCTTTTAATTCTTTTTCGCTAACCTTTTTCATATCTTGCCCCTAATCTTCTTCACTCAAAGACTTGATTTCTTCGTCTATTAAATTGATTTGATTATCTATGTCTAAACTACCTAAATGGCTTTCTACTTGTTCTCTTTTACGCTCTTTTTCTTTGTCTAAGTCTTGTACTACATCTTCGCCTATATATTCCAAAGCTCCCTCATTACTGATTATATCTTTAATTAGAGATATAACTTCTGCTTTTTCTTTTATATTAGCTGGAATGTTTCTAGTAAATTTAAAATTAAGCTTTAGCCATTCCATATTCTGTAAAGCATTACCTTTCATTAAATCGCCTACGGGACTTATTTTTAAATCTCCCATTAATTCATATCTTTTTAACAAGCTTGTTTTGAATTTTCTTTCTTTAACTCTCGCTAAGTTGTCCATTGTTTCCATTTTATAGCGAAGAGAAATCCCGCTAGATGTTCCAAAGTTTTCATCATTGATATTTGTAACCATTGATATTTGGAATATTAGGCGTTCCAACCTATTCAATAAATTTTCTTGCGTGTCGTCGGCGTTCGGCTTTTCTAAAAATTTTACTTGCGTTGAATTAACTTGTCCTGGATTTTTGTTAAACGTGTTTATAATTCGGTCGTCTTTCAATAAATAAGCATTTTGTTTATTTATTTTTACTCCATCTATCCATAAATAAGCGTCTGCAAAATAATCAACATCATTAGTCTTTTCTGATAAAGCTTTATTATAAGCATTTATCAAAGACATGCTACTTTCAAATATTCCCATTCGTTCGTTATTTTCGTAAAACTCAATAACTGGAATATCTGAAAATCCATGCAATTCTTGTTCTTTTTCTGTGTCTTTTTCAAGCCCGTCTTTGCCCATTTTAAAATAATATATATACGTGTCGTCGGAATAGCTACCCCTTAATGTGCCGTCGGTATCGATATAATACATTACTCCGTATTTTTTACTTTGAGATACTGTATTGTCGTAAATTATAAAAGCATTAGTAGGCGGTATTATGCTTGATTTGAAAAAACCATTTTCAATATAAACAATTTCAAAAACATGCCCATATATATCACAGTATTTACTTATTTCTGCGTTTAAGTCGTCGCTATCATTGATAGCACTGTGTAGCCTTATTAATTCGTTGGCTTTTTCGTTTTCGTGCGTAATTTGAACGGGTATTCCCATAAAAAAGCCGTTAAAACTATCTGTGATATACTTTGCAAAATTTACTGCAACTCTATTATCTGGTTTCCCTTTTTCCTTTTCTTTCTGATTAAATATATCATATTTAGATATATACATGTTCATTAGCCTTGTATATATCTGTTGATTTGCTCTATGTTCGTTTATGAATTGCCCTAGCTTTTCAAGGTCTATTTCTTCGTTTCTGTCAATGACAAAATACGGTTTAGTGCTAACTATCATTTTTTTAAATTCCTCCTAATATTGCTAAATTTTCTAAAGTCTGAACCTCTGTTCTTAGCGTATCGCTATAAATTACAGTCATGCAAAAATATCTTAACGCGTCGCAAGCGTGGTCATGCTCTTTTATAGGCTTGTCAATTCCTTGGCTACTAGCTTTACTATCCCATGCGTACATTCCAAATTCTTCTATTAGTCCTACACAGTCCGTTGATACTCTTAATTTCTTGCTATATATCATTTGTCTAGTAAATCTAATTCCTGTTAATACGTCATTGTTAGCATCGATATAAGGAATTCCTCTTTGGTCTAATTCTGTTTTAAAAGATAAAGCCGACGGGTCAATTATGACATATTCAATTGGCAAATCTCCCATAAAATTAATTAAAGCGTCAGCATATTGGCTATCAGTCATTTTTACGCCCGTATCTCTACCACTATAAACATATTCTTTTAAAACATCTGCGTGAGTAATGACTCTTTCGCCGTCTAAATTTATTCCGTAATTCGCTCCAATTAATAAAAACGCTGTAGCGTTCGCAGTTCCGTAGTCTATGCTTATATAATATTCATCATATCCACTATAATCAACTATATCAAAAGTATGTTTATCTTTTCTAAATAAATCATAAATTATGCCGTCAGCAACTACCCATTGCCCATATACGAGCCTTTGCTTTGTGACTCCATTCGGTAAAGATTTTTCAAAACTTTCTACATATTCCTTATCTAAAAAAGTATTATCAAAAATACTAAAATTAGTTTCTGCAATGTGCAAACGCCCAGTAGATAGCTTATGCCCTGCGTTTAATATATAATCTTTGTAAATTGTATGATTAGGATTATCAGGGTTTGTATCCATAAAAACAATACTATTTTTTAAACTACATCTAGCCATTACCTCGGTTACAAAAGTTTTATGAAGTGTCGTTGTTTCGTTTAAATATGCTCCTGCTGCGGTAAATCCTCTTATCTTTTTCCATGCGTTGCTTTTTTCTCCGTCAGCACAAATTATAGTATTCCCGTAAAGCTCAAAGCGATTATATTTATCAAGTTTTATGTCTATGCCTAACAATTCTTCTATTTCATCTAGAATATTATAACGAATGCTTGACTGTGTCGCTCCGCCTATTATATATTTAATTCCTTTATTTCTGTTTGCTCTTATAATCGTTGTAAATATTTTAACCCCTATATTTGTCTTTCCACTTCTAACTGCTCCATGAAAAATATAAACTTTTGGCTTTTCAGTAAAAACTCTTTTAACTACTTCGTTCTGCTTTGGCGTTAATAACTTGCTAGGCTTTATCCTTAATATTTTACTCATTATTTACATCTTTCCCGTCCTGTTCTGCCTCTTCTACTTCTACTTCTAAAATATCGCTTAAAAGAATATCCAATTCGCTAGGCTTAACATCAGTATTAATATTAATATTTTCATTGTTTTTCCTATCGCTCCACCTAGTCGGGTCTAGGTTTTTAAGACTAAATATAATAGCTGTAGTATCTGGTGGCAAATATTTAATTGTTTCTTTTGTAGTAACTCGCTCCTCCATTCCTGCTACTTCTTCTTTTTTTATTTCTGTTTCTTTATAATGTTTGCCCATAGCTCTAGTAAATAAGCTTTCTTCTATTTGCTCAACTAATAGCTCTTTACTGAAAGTTAGAATCTCTTTGAACTCCGGATAATCTTTTTTGTATTTTTCCCAGGTGCTCACTCCTACATCTAGCTTTTTAGCTATTTGCTTTTCTGTCTGCCCTTGCTTTCTCCAAGCTATAATTCTGTCAAAAAAAGGTAATATATTTGTGTCATATTTGCTTTTTCTTCCTTTTCTCGTTTTCGATTTTTTGGCCATTTTCTCCCCCCCTCTTTAATTAATTATAGCACAAAAAAAGCTACCTAACGCTCGTTAGATAGCTTTCATGTATTATCAGGTGGATTTCTAAAGGATTTACACAAGACTAGTCCAGGCTATAAACATTTATGGAGTATTTTACAAAGTTACGAAAAAAATAGAGAAATTATCAGCATTGTGTCGTCGCTCATAAAATTATTATTTCTTTTATAGCCTGGACTAACCTTATGCGGTTAGTCTTTTCTTCTCGTTTTCGAAATGAAAAAGTAAACTTTAGATAGCTTTTATACTCTTTAATTATATCATTTAAAAAACTTTAGTCAATACTCTTTTATTTTTTTGCAGCAGTTATTGATTTGTATCTATTTTTAATCATTTATCTTTTTTTTGATAGTGATAATAGTCTTGTAATGTCTTTAGGCATATGTCCGTCCCATTCTGGAGCTTTATCCAATTCTTTAATATCTTTGAATAATTCCCAATACTTCAAATCATAATGATATGTGTATTGCCCCTCATCTGTATTTATCCCTACAATAAAGCTATCCTCGAACATTGTACCGTCGTGATGTTGTTTTGCTTTCCAACTTCTTTTTGGATAAGCTTTCTGAATAGTTAAAAATAAAATCATTCTATGATAATATAATTCTCCAAATGTATGCCATTTATCGCTTATATTGTCGGCACTCCATCCTGTGTCTTTGTATTTTGAAATTAAGTCATTTATTTCATTTGTGTATTCTACGCTCTTCACTGCTATCAGTCCTTTTTCTCGTATGCCTAGTTCTTCGTGTCGTTGGTTAATCTCATCATACATATCCAGTTCTGTAGCCGTTAACCAATACCCGTCTCCGCTCTCCCAAACGCTCATATATCTCTGGCAAAGGGAATATAACCTATCTCCCTCTTCCTCATAGGTAACACGAAAGGAGCTGGAGGGTGAATATACTCCTAATAAGCTCTTTATTTTATCAAATATGCGTTTCTTAATATTCCTCATATTCCTCTCGTTTTATTCCTCCTGCTCTTTTATAAAACTCTCTACTCCTGCCCACATTCCAAATATGAAAATCTCCATTTCTTCATCTTCCATAATAAAAAGGTCTTCATTGGTTAATTTTTCTAATCTTCTGATTTCTTTTACCGTAGGGCTTTCGTTATCCACAAATTTTATTGTAATTTTATTTAATAAATTATATAATTCGCTATTTCTCATTATTTGTCCCATGTTTTTACCCTTCTATTTTGGTCTGTTTAAGATATTCCACGGTCAAGTTGATTGCTTTCAAAGTCCTATCCACCACCATACTGAACACTTTTTGATTGCTGTATACTTGGGATGTGTTTATTTCAAAATAGGTTTCGTTTGGAAATGTAATTCTAACTCCACCATTAACATTGGTTGATTCTGAAAAACGTACATCTTCATTAACGTTTCGCCACGCTTGAGTTATTTCATAATAGGTTATCATCGTTTCTCCTTTTGGTGATTTTTTAATCAATTTCGTTAATCTCCTTTTTGATTCATTAACAATTCTTCTACTGTATATTTAAGTCTATTTGTTTCTTTCTCCTCATCAGATAAGCTATCCCACTTAATAAGCCACTTCAGAGTTTTAAAATTTCAATAAATTCTTTAACATTCATTTTAATATCTCCTAATTTCTTCTAAAATCAACAAAGGTTCTATATCTCCATCCACTTTTAAATCGCACTCATACTCAATATCCGTTTCTTCGTCATAAAGATAAGCTAAAACCTCATCTTCATCATCAAAACAAGATAATTCCTTAATTAATTCTTTTACTTTCATTCACTTGTTCTCCTCAACCGGTATTATTTCTTCTATTTTGTTTTTCCTTTACTTCTCTATTTGTCTTAAT
>Ga0079226_10004898_pt1 | contig 10243 bp, 6 predicted proteins | sample Poulit2014_FD_76345 | JGI IMG/M metagenome (GOLD analysis project Ga0079226, IMG submission 76345) | Agricultural soil microbial communities from Georgia to study Nitrogen management - Poultry litter 2014 | ecosystem: Environmental > Terrestrial > Soil > Agricultural land | place: USA: Georgia... | reverse complement strand
TCAATTTTTATCTATTAGCTTTTATTTTTACTCCAGATTTGTGACTTTAAGATCTAACCTGATATTGCCTTGATAGCCTTTTACAAAATCGACTATACGTCCGACGGCATATATGTCTTTGCTGCGTGATCTGAAAACAATATAGTCACCGATATTTATAGAGCCTACCCGAACGCGTGGACCGTGTTTTTTACGATCATAGTCTTTTCGATCTGTTACTTCTTTAAAAGCGCGGACATATAGATCTTTTAATTCTTCGTTGGTTGTAGTGGCCTTATAAAGCTTTCTATTTTCTTTGTTGTCTTCCATAACGATAAACGAACCTTTATTTTTGGTGTCCCATTCCGAGGTGTTGTCTTTATATCTTTTACCAAAATAATTTAGGCCTGCACTGGAAGGAGCTAAAAGATTGATCATTGTTGTTTTTCCATAGGTATACACGAGGTCAATTTTTTTTTGATTTTCTGCAGCTTCATCCAAGGTATAAACCTTTCCTTCTGTCAAGTCTAAAAATCCGCCATAAGGGCTATTTATGTTTTGTGCTCCTAAAGTAACGGAGAGTTTGGACAACTTTTTATCCTCCTGCGCTATTCCTGGACGGGAAAAAACCAAGCATAAAATCAACAAACCTATTTTATATATAAAATTTTTATTTTTTAACATAGCATTATTTTTTATTTGAAACTCATTTCTTATTCGTTCTTTAAGTTGCTTTTTACCATTATTTCGACTGTTTCTCTGCCATTGCTTGAGCCTGGAGTTACGTCAATAATTTTTATAGCAGCGTATAGGTTTCTATCCGGCTCATTGGATTTAAAATAGACGAGATCACCCGCTTGTAAATGGCGTATGCGGATAGAAGGACCATGATTTTCATTATTATAACCGGGTCGTGATTCAATATTTGCTTCTGCATTTTCGTACGCCTGTACCAATAGACCTCTATTTACTAATTCATCGAACTCTTCCTCTTCTTCTGTAGTAGGGTTTTCTATGCGCATAAAAGTACCTTCATTTCTTTGTGTCCAGTCTGCTATTCTCTTTGAACTCCCCCAAGCTGTAACCGATCCGCTCGTAGGAGTCATGAAGTTTACAAAACCCGCTCCGGACCATAGGTTAAGCAAATCTATATTTTCTTGGTTTTCATCTGCAGTTCCCGGGGTGTGCTGTGTGATAGAAGCTAAATCTACGTGATAAGTATCTCCTTCCGGTCCCAAAGCAGACCATCCTCCTATTTTAATCTGTCCATAATTAAGGGCATTGGGATGTCTTTCCACTTCTTGTTTTTCGTTATTGTCTACTCTTACAGATAGTTCAAGCTTGCCTGCTCCTCCAGAAGTATGGGCGGTTACCTGCATCATGGTTAATACGTTTTTCGACTTAGATTTGAAAAAGATGAGGTCTCCTGAACTTACTTCTGAAATATATTTGCCCTCCCCATGTATATCCTTCTCGTATTCACTTTGATCTGCCAAGATTTCTTTTACGTGTGAATAAGATTCATGTAAAGCTGTTTTTGTATAGGTGTTAAGAAAGATAGAATCTGCAGCATCTGAAGCGCTCAATTTTATAAACTCTCCGTCATTTTTTACCAGCCAATCATTATATACATCTGCTCCACTGGTCCATAAGGGTAGACGGATCTCTTCATCGGGAGTTAATAAATTGAAATACCCCCTTGTAGCGCTATTTAAAAATATGATATCTATCTTTTCTTGGTTATAGAATGGATGTTGATTTTGTGGAGTAGCACTGGAAGTAGAATATGTTTCTCCAGTCGTTACATCCCAAAATCTCTGCCCATTTAAATACCCAGGGCGATCAAGTAAGACATCATAAGTTTCTAATTTTTCTTCTTCTGATATAGCAGGTATTTTTTTCTCTTCCGATCGATCGATTTTAAATGCTACATCCAAACTTCCGGACGTACCTGTTTTTATTCCTAATATTTTAGCTACAGCATATACGTCTTTTGCTGTTTTTATAAATAATATATCTCCTTCAGAGAGATACCTGAGCGAAGGGGCAGGCCCGTACTCTTCAGCCAGAAGTTCCTCATCAGCTTCTATGATCTGCTTTGCTTGTTCATACGCTTCTTTCACATCTTTTACAGATTTAACAGCATTATATATTGCTTGGCTTTCTTCTGAGGCGTCTAATTTTAGAAATGTGGTTTGATTTTTAACTAGCCATTCTTCATTCATTGTTTTCCCTGCATTCCATCCTTTCAGGCGATCCATGTGAATGGGAGAAACCAGATTCATTCCCGAGTTAGAGCTCCATAAGATTACAAAATCAATGAGCTGTGGAGATTCAGTCCCTTGCGGGAGCGTATATAGGTTGCCATTACCTATATCTACCATTCGCTCGCCCGCTGCTTGTCCGGGACCGGATAATGTCACTGAATATATGGGCAAATCACCTTCCGGATCAAACCTTGCAACGTCATCGGAAATTGTCATTTTTGCGCAAGAGAATATTGTTAAAAGTCCCAGCAACATCATTAAACTGCGGCATATAAACTGTAATATCTTCATAGCATTTTTATTTTTTCTAATTTAGATCCATTTGTTCATTAACCTTCTCCTCCTGATTTTATCTGCCCTTTTATGTAGCCTGTTGCACCGTCAACTACTTCTTCGACCAACATGAGCATGACCACATCTCTATCAGCAGATTTAAAAGCGATAAGATCCCCATCGCTAACTTCTCTTAATCTTGTCGAAGGACCATGGTTCGTGCTATTATAGTTTGGCCTATTTTCAATATTATCTAAATACTCATCATAGGCGGATAAGAGTTCAGTTTTTGTCATCGCTTGCTCATATAAGTCGATTTCTGCAGAAGAGGGATCGGGCAATCGCATGATTTCCCCTGCATTTCTCACAGTCCAGGGCTCTATCCCTTTATCCTCATCTCCGTTCACAATATGTTTTGTGTTTCCCCACGCTGTTAAGTTGCCATTTGAAGTGGAGGGAAGCAAGATGTTTTGTTCTGTTCCGGCCCCTGAGCGTAATATTATAAAATCAATATTCTCCTGCGCGTTATTTGCACCGTCCGATATATATACGTAGCCGGTTTTAGCATCTACATAATTTCCAAAACTTGCATTTGAATTAGCACCTAAGGTAATGTTATTAAAAATATGGATATCGTTTATAAGTTCGATATCATCGGGATTAGGGGGGGTGGAAGGGTATAAAATCTGAAATCCTATTTTATGATAATTTCGATCCATCACCTTTATCTCCTGTTCTTCATCGGGCAACAGTTCTATTTCTATATTAGGTTTTCCACTTCCTTCTTCCAAAATTTCGATTTCAACCCAACCAAAACTACTGTTTGCCGGAATAGTGTAAAACTCCCCATTTGGTAATTTATAATCTATCTCTTCGCGAGCTGTCGTCTTTTCAGGGACGATTCGGAAAGGCAGTTTTAAATCGGACGACCTTTGCGTTCCCGTCATGTTCACTCTATATTTTACTATCCCTACATCGAAATTTTGCGGTTCAAGACTTAGAGGGCTTGAGTTGATCACCGCATCTTGAAGTTCCACCCGATTATCTGTAAAAAGATACCTTTCTTCGTAGTCTTTAAAACATGAGACAGAAAAAACAGATAATACCAGAATTAAAAAATGTATCCTTATTTTACTTTTCATAATCAATGATGGTTTAGTATCCTCTATTTTGTCTTAATTCTTTATTAGCATTAAATTCCCGCCAAGGAATGCGTGCTAACACTCTGTAATCGCTAAAAGGAAAAACTTTTCCGCCAGGTTTGATTATATCCATACCTAATCTTTTATAATCAAAAAAGTTATGGCCTTCGAAGGCAAGCTCAAGTCTTCGCTGTTTAAAAATTTCATCTATCAAATTATCTTCTGTTAAACCTGAAACCGGTTCTAAGCCCGCCCTTTCACGAATTATATTTACGTCTTCCATTGCCTCATCTTCCATTCCACTCATACGGGAATAGGCTTCCGCTCTATTTAAATACAGCTCAGACACCCGGATAATAGGTATGTTGTCTAAATTGAGTTCGCCGCTCCGGCTGTAAAACTTCGTTATCTGGTTGTCATCGCTGGCTGCTCCCAATCCTTTTACTATAAGTTGTTTTCTGACGTCTTCATCACTGTACATAGCATATAGTTCGTCTGATACTTTTGCATTCCCCCTTCCGCTTACAGTTTCTGTATCCCCTACGCCAGCTCTATTAGTATAGTCTGCCCGGGGAGCGTTATTTGCACCGATGTTTTGGTCAGTTTTAATTTCTAATTCAAAAATGGATTCGGGGTGTACGGCTTGTCTCCAATCACTTATGTACGAACTATGGGTAGAAAACTTTCCAACCTCGGAAGCTAAAGCTTTTTCAACCTCTTCTACTACTTTTGGATAATCACCGTTATACAAAGCAACCCGGCTAAATAAGGCAGCTGCTGCTCCTTGGGAAGCCCAGTGGGGAGCTCGATCGGAAGGAGTATTTTCTAAAAAATCATATGCTTTTGTTAAGTCGTCATACAGCTGCGTATACAAGTCTTCTTGGGAAGCCCGTTCTAAGTTTTCTAATTCATCATAGCTATATACACGGGTTAAGTTGAGTGGAACAGTCCCCCGATTACCGGAACCGATTCCGGTAGGATCATAAGAATAGACCTTAGCTACATTATGAAAAAATAAAGCCCTTAAAAAATGAAGCTGTCCAGCGATAGATTTTTTCCATTCTGGATCTTCTTCAAAAGCTTCAAGCTCTGTCAATATAATATTAATTTGTGCAATTGCTTCGTAAGCTGATCGCCAAGGAGTCATATGACTACCTCGTGCATTTGTAGAGTGGTTTATCAAATTTGTTCCCCGTCCGGAATGGGCAGCATTATTGCCTAGTATTTCAGGATATACCACTAATTGCCTTCCATATTGATTTGTTTTCCTTAAAATAGAATAAACGCCCACGGTCGCCGTCTGAAACCCTTCTTTAGAAGTAAGTGCCTCTGTCGCATCTACAGAGTCTGTTGGATTTACTTCCAATATCTTTTCACACGAAAAAAGCATACAGACAACGCCCGTCAATAATACAGCTTTTGTTTTTCTTAATATATTTTTCATCTTCATGATCTTTTTTTAAAAACCAACCTTAATTCCCATTGTATAATACCTTGTTTGTGGAATCTGCCCCGTGTTAGAAGTAAAATTACTGTCGTCAATATAAAACTCGGGGTCATACCCAGTCCATTTGGTAAAAGTCAATACATTAGTAGCACGGGCATAAATTTCCAAACTATTTACTCTATATCTTTCCAAGAAGTTTTTTGGCACTTTATAGCCTAATGAAAGTTCTTTCAGCCGTATATAAGATGCATCTTCTAAAAAGCGGGTAGAAGATAGATCCATACTAGCGGCCAGTTCTTCCGTACCTCCGTCTATAGGTCTTGGGAAAACTGTTATTTGTCCGGGGTTGAGCCACCTTTCTTCGTAGGCTCTTTGTGAGGAGTTAGACTGGGTCATCCCATTTCTATAGAAACGTGTGTTTGAGTTATTGTATAGTTCCCGACCCATATCGTATTGAAAAAACACGCCCAATTCTACTCCTTTATAGTTAAAGGTGTTTACAAATCCACCAAAGTAATCTGAAAGCCTGTTTCCTCTTCCATGCGGTGTATAGCTCCCTGAACCTTGAGATCCCGGGCTGTAAGTGAGGCGATCTTCACCGTACCACCACATGGGCTTACCGGTAGCTGCATTAACTCCGGCATATTGTGATCTGAAGTTTGTATGTAAGGGATAGCCAAGCCGTATGCCCGGACTTCCTGGCAGAGCGGTTACATCATCAGAAACTGGGGCATCTAAATCTTCGTCGTCACCATCTTCTACTATACCTTTATATAGTTTGGTCACTTTATTTCTTAAGAAAGTAATATTAAAGCCGGATGTCCATTTAAAGTTATCGGTTCGGATTATATCGGAGTTTAATTCTATCTCTAACCCTTTATTCACTACTTCTCCCACATTTCTATAGACATTGGCAAACCCGCTTGTCCAGGGAAGAGGGGTTCGTATAATTAGATCGGCACTCTTACGGCGAAAAATATCTACAGACCCGTACAGCTTCCTTTTGAAGAAAGAGAAGTCAAGTCCTAAATTCGTGGAAACATTCCTTTCCCATCTCAGTTCGTCATTTCCCATTTGACTCATCACTACTCCGGGAGCACCTCCATGCGATCCAGAGCCATCCCACAGCGCGCGCGATGCGAAGTTTCCTATAGCACTGTTTCCTGTTTCTCCATAGCCGATTCTAAGTTTCAACTGTTGAACCCAATCTTCATCACGTAAAAAATATTCTTGTGATGCATCCCAAGCACCTGAAATAGAAGGGAACAGTCCAAACCTGTTGTTTTCGCCAAATCGGGAAGATCCGTCGTACCGTAATACACCGCTCAACATGTATTTTTTGAGATAATTATAATCAATTTGGGTAAAAAAACCCAACCTTTTATTCGCCGTCGTATTTTCATAGGCACTTAATATATTGGCGGCAGAACCCACATACCTGAATTGATGGGAAGGATATCCTTCGGAGGTTGCGCCGACTCTATATCTATCATAAGCCCTGAATTCTAAACCCAATAAGGCATTTAGATTATGTCCTCCTCTTAAGCTTTTATCATAGACCAAAGTGTGTGAAGTAGTAAAGGTAGTGGAAGGTTGCATTCTGAATGATTTATACCCTTCGCGTGCATACGCTTCTTGTGTGCGGGGGTCAATATAAAACTCAGTTCTATATACTCTGTAATTTAGTCCAAAACGAGACTGAAAAGTTAAGTTTGGCAAGATATTGTAGGTTAATCTAAAGTTGCCCAGCATATTGTTTGTCCGGGCTTGTTGAGTGTTTACATCGGCTACTTGCGCTACATTATAGGGGAGATTTCCTGGGAACCTATCGTATGGATTGTTAAAAGAACCATCTTCTAAATAAATGGGAACAAAAGGTAATATTAACGGTGCTGCATATTGAGGGGAAGAAAGATAAGAATATGAACCCCATGATCTATAGCTGCCATCTTGTTTTACAGAACTTAAATTGGCGCTAAACCATAATTTCAGTTTGTTGCTTACATCATGATTTAAACGCAAATAAGCAGTCCCCCTTGTAAATTGATTTCCTATGACATTTCCATCAGTTTTATTATACGATGCAGAGAGCCGGAATGTAGTAGTTTCTGAACCTCCGGAAGCCACTAGCTGCACATTATCTGTAAAGCCCGTTTGGAAGGCTTCGCTTTGCCAATCATAAGTAGGCAAGGAAGCAATTTCAGAGTCCGTCATGGTAATGGGTAATTGAGCCTCTTTAAGAACTGCTGTACGGATTTGCTCGCTTGTCCATGTAGGGTTTAAATTTCCTACAGCTTCCATTCTTACATCTAAATATTGTTGGGAATTCATCATGTCAATAAGAGGCATAGGCTCTGTAATGCCTTTATAATAATTTGCTGAAAAGGTAGTTTTACCTGCTTTCCCGCTTTTAGTCGTGATCAGTACAACTCCGTTAGCTGCCTGAGCTCCATAAATCGAAGCGGCAGCAGCATCTTTTAACACTTCTATGGACTCAATATCATCCGGATTTAAAAATGAAAGGGGATTGGAAGCTGTAACGTTACTTGCAGCATCTTCAGAATTTATCTCAGCTCCATCGACTATATAGAGCGGCTGAGTGCCGGCACTGATCGAGCCCTGACCTCTGATTTCTACTTTCATAGGGCCTCCGGGCACCCCAGACCCCCCTTGGACTAATACTCCACTCATTCTGCCTTGCATAGCCTGATCGAAAGATTGAATAGGCATATGTTCAAATTCCGCTGCTTTTAGCTGTCCCATAGAACCTGTCAGTGTCCTTCTTTCTTGAGTCTGATACCCGGTTACTACCACATCATCCAGATCTTGGGTGCTTTCTTTCAGCACGACTTTTATATCATCCTCTGAATCGACTAAAACCTCTTCACTTCCGAATCCCAGCATGCTAAATACAATCACATCTCCTTTTGACGCTCTGATAGAAAACTCTCCATTTGCAGAAGTCAGAGTCATCCTTTGAGTACCTTTTATACGTATGCTGACCCCTGATGCCGATTCAAGTTTTCCTGCCGTTTCTAGAGAAACCACACCTTTTACCCTATCTTGCTGTTGTTGTACGGGTACCTTGTCAGTATCGTTTTTCGTGTTGTCAACACGTAAGATAATTGAATGATCCTTAATGCTATAGCTGATGTGCTGATCTTTGAAATAGGTGGATAAAGCTTCTTTGAGTGGTACTTTAGCTAAGTGGAGATCAATCGGTCTGGAAGCTTTTAGATGATCATCCGTATAAATAAATCTATAGTCAGTCTTAGAAGATATTTCCTTAATAAACTGTTTCAAAGTGATTTTTTCGCCCACGAGCGAAACATTCTGAGCAAGTGTATCTGCCGTAACACTAAATATAGAAATCATGAGAATACAGTATAGGGTGCTTGTTTTCAAAGCTATAGCTTTGAAAACTCTATAATTATCCACTGTACATCGAATAAATTCTACACATCTTGTGAGTAAATCAAAAGTTTTTTTACCCATCTTTTTGAGATAGAGTGGCTTTAGTTTCATATATTCAGAGCTTAAAAAAATGATTACGTTACTTTATAATTTATCTCGTCCTCTGCTCTTCATTCTTCCTTTTAAAGAAGCCAGAAGAGGTTTTTATTCATTTTGAGACGCTGATTTTTCCTTTTTCATTTTTTTTGAACTTAACCTTCCCCGTTAACGCCAATTTGTCCAACACCTTGTCTAACTCCTCCTCTGCCGACAATTCACCCGAAAACAAGCTTGTAGGTAAATCGGAATCATATATAAAATCTACCCCATATCGTCTAGCCAGCATAGCAGTTACCGATTTGATATCCTCCTGATCAAAAAATAAGATCCCTTCTCTCCATAAAGCCATTTTATGTATCGGAATATTTTTAATATTCAGGTTTGAACTGTTCTGGTTATAAGTAAGCATTTCCCCGGGTATCAGTGTGGTTGTAGTTTCTAAATCTGAGATATTCACATCAACTTTTCCCTCTATTAAGCCTACCTGTAGTTGATCATCACTGGAATACCCACAAATATTAAACTTTGTACCCAATACTTTGATCTCTTGGCCCCGGCTGTGAACAACAAACGAAGTATGGTTATTTACCACTTCAAAATAAGCTTCCCCGTTTAGGGTGATTTCTCTCTCCGGTTGAAGATGCAGGTCATTTGAAAATGTTATTTTACTTCTTTCATTCAAATGAACCAATGTGCCGTCTTCCAAAAACAATTTGAGACGCTTCCCTTTCGGTGTTAAAAGAGTGGAATAAGTGGGTTCTGCTTTTAAATGATTACGAGCTGTATCTGCTTGCTCTTTTAAAGCTTTCGAGGCTATATCCTGAATATGGAGCGGCCCGACGGTATCACTAATTATCTCACTGTCTCCTTTTTCATTGATATACACTATTTTATCGTCAGTTTCTATACTTTTCTCGTTTTGTCCTACTCGGAATGGAACGCTTTCTTTATACATTCTTGTGGAGTATAAAGCCAAAAATAGAATGACAAAAAGAAAGGACACTGCGGCACACCCTGTAAAAAAGTAAGCTCTTATCCGCTTCTTTTTTCGGTGTTGTATTTGTGTTATGAAATCATCATACTGTTCGTCCGGGTGGAGTAAGGACATTTCTTCTATTATCTTGTTTTTGTCTGTAGAAAGAATATCTTCAAAGAGCTTTCTGTTTTCTTCAGATTCTTTTAACCACTGATGGAGCAAAGCGCTTTCTGCCTCAGTTAATGTATTAGATTGATAGCAGCGTATCAGATAGATCAGTTGGGATAGAGATATTCTGTTTCGCATTCAGTTTATATTGAACATTTTATCGTTATTAGATTTATTTACGCAGTGAGTATAAATAAACGGATTTTTGTTATTGCAAACATCTGTTTTTTAGAGATGCCCGTCCGTAAAGTTATACAGTACAACTTCAATTTATTTTCTTGAATAAATGAAATCTATATTTTTACAGGAAATCCTATTTTATCCCTTTCTTACAATATACACGACGCTAATATCAAATAGTACCAACGAAAAAATCAAAATATTTGATAAATGAAAAAAAGATGTCGATTTAGTTTGTATCCATCATAATATGATAGTGGTTTTTAATTTCTTCTTTGCTGAGTTCCCGATCATAAAG
>Ga0079226_10004896_pt1 | contig 10244 bp, 8 predicted proteins | sample Poulit2014_FD_76345 | JGI IMG/M metagenome (GOLD analysis project Ga0079226, IMG submission 76345) | Agricultural soil microbial communities from Georgia to study Nitrogen management - Poultry litter 2014 | ecosystem: Environmental > Terrestrial > Soil > Agricultural land | place: USA: Georgia... | reverse complement strand
TTTAACCGCTAAATCTTAAGTGTATGATGGCTTCTTTATTTACCTCACCACAAGACAATGTGATTGCTACCACGGTAAAGCTTATGGAGTTGCTGAAAGTCAAGGTCACTCGTTCTTCAATACAGAAGTCGCTTCAAGAACATCCGGATTATCCCAGTATGCTGAGTGTGGCAGATGTCCTCTCTGCATGGAAGATAAAGAGCTTAGGTGTTCAGTTGCCGGTTGAGCGGTTGTCCGCTTTGCCGTTGCCATTTATAGCGCAGATTAAAGAAGAAAAAGGACATGAATTTGCAGTCATTCATGCTGTTCATCATGGAGAAGTGACCTATAGTATAAATAACAGTACGACGACTCTTTCTTTGGAAGATTTTACGAAGATTTATGAAGGAAGAATTATGCTGACAGAAGCATTAGAAGGGGCGGGTGAACTACAATATAAAGAAAAACGCAGGCAGGAAATACTACAAAGTTTACGGCTGCCTTTTGTGTTGTTGTTAGCTGTTGTGCTTCTTGGGCTGGTTGCTCTAGACCTCTTTTCCGGAGGAAGTGTTCGTGGTATTTATGCTACATTGTTTGCATTTTTATCTTTAATCGGGATAATCGTAACGGGAGGTTTGTTGTGGTATGAAGTAGATCATCAGCATCCCGTTTTAAAGAAAATCTGTACTTCCGGCAGGAATACCAACTGCGGAAACGTATTACAATCTAAAGCGGCCAAGTTAGGAGGAATAATCAGTTGGAGCGAAATCGGGTTTATTTATTTTTCCGGAGGTTTTTTAAGCCTGCTGTTGAGTGGAATAAACCCCGAAGTAATGTATTTGCTGGGATGGCTCAATGTGCTGGCGGCTCCTTACGTGTTGTTTTCTATTTATTATCAATGGCGAATTGCCCGGAAATGGTGTGTGCTTTGTCTGACGGTGCAGGCCATTTTAATAGCCGAGTTAACGGTAACCTTGGGAGGTGGAATATTGGCGACTTCATGGGAAGGACTTTCGCTATCGGTATGGGGAACGATGCTCTTTTCCTTCCTGGTTCCGGGGCTGGGATGGAGTGTTGTAAAGCCTTTATGGCTGAAAGCGGAAGAAGAAAAGCGGGAGAAAACAAGTTTATTCCGTTTAAAACATGATCCTCGTATTTTTAATGCTTTGCTGGCTAAACAAAAAGCCATATCCAACGAAGATATGAAAGGTCTGGGCATTACGATCGGTCATCCGAATGCCAGATTCCAGTTAGTGAAAGTCTGTAATCCTTATTGTGGCCCCTGTGCCCGGGCGCATCCAAAAATAGAAGAGATTTTGGAAAATAACCCGGAGGTTTCTGCTCGAATAATTTTTACGGCAACGGACGAGGAAAAAGATATTCGCCGTGATCCGGCAAGGCATTTAATGGCGATTGCCGGGAAAGGAGATATGGAGATGACCAAACAGGCTCTGGACGATTGGTATTTGGCTGAAAAAAAAGATTATAACTTATTTGCCGAGAAATATCCCCTGAACGGAGAGATAAAACAACAGGGAGGTAAACTAAAAGCCATGAGTGAATGGTGTGAAAAAACAGGAATTAGATTTACTCCTACTTTTTTTATAATGGATGTGGAATCAGGAAAGACGGGATTTCAGCTGCCGGACATTTATGGTGTAGAGGATTTGAAATATTTGTTAGATTAAAGGTTTATGATGTTGAATCTAGTAAAAAGATATACATAAAGTTATTTACATCTCTTTAAAAGGATGTAAGATTATTTCATGGGTTGCTTTCCTCCGAGAGCAACATCGGAGCTGTGAAATATCCATCTTTAGAAGGACAAGCCTACTGTTTATCCTGTCTCGGAAATAAGTACTTGTCTGACTTTTGATGGATGTTATCCGAGACAACGAAAAGAGACAGGAAGAGACAGGAAACACGAGACAGCATCGTTCGTTTTAAAACAACGATGGAACATTTTATTTTTAAATCAATTTAAATTTTATCAAAATGAAAAAATTAAAATTAAGTGAACTTAATCTCGGCGATGCTGAGGTACTCTCAAGAAAAGAATTGAAGAAAGTACTTGGTGGAATAAATTCTGGATCTGGAGGAGGAAGTGGAACTGGGGGAAGCGGGATGGGATCTTGTACTGAAACCTGTGCAACGGGGTCTAATGGGTCTCAGTCCTGTACTTCAATAAAAGGTGACTGTAGTCACGAAGAAAATTTATTTGGAACGGTGACATCAATTAGTTGTGATGGCACATCCTATAATTGTTGATAATTTTTGTTGAACAACGGGATATTGAAAATATTTTCAATATCCCGTTACAAAACGATTTTAAATGAAAGGTTATTTTTTTCTGTTAATCATTCTTATTCAGTTCTTCTTTTCAATAACTGGTATTGCTCAGACAAATGATAAAGAGTATAATGTTTCATTGAAAAAACAGACGACGAACATACCATTTATATTAAAAGGAGGATGCTTTACCACATTATATAATGGTAGCCGGAAGACCTTCGATGGGATACCTCCGTTTTTAAATAGACAAAATAGCATTATAAAAACAGTTCATTTTGGTAGGGGATTCAATGTGAGAGACAGTATTTATATAATTGTGGGGGATAAAAATAATGACACGAGCATATGTATTATAGATGCAAACACCAATCATGATTTTTCCGATGATTATGTTTACCTTTATAATAGAGATAGTTTGACAGAGGCTTCTGCATTTAAAGCGCAGACGCTTCACTTTAAATATCCAATGAACGGAAATATGATAGATTGTCATTTGGATATGAGACCGTCTTTTTTCTCTAAACCTAATGGATTAAAATATGGTGATTCACTATCACAAAAATATTATGTGGTACTGTTTCTGGATGAGTGTATGGTAGGATCTTTTACGTTCAATAAAATAAATTACAAAATCTATGCTGTCATGCCTACCCCCCGCCCATTGTATGGGAAGGAAACGATTTTCACAATTATCAAAAATCCTAAAAAAAATAAGGATAAATCGAAACCGGAGTTTTATGACCTTAATCAGCCTATTTATACAGGAGATGAGGTCTTTATGATTACGAAAATAAACCCAATAAAAAATGTTGCGGCGGTGAAGTATATAGGAAAGCGTTTAGATAAGGAAATTGGGTTTAGAAAGGGATTTTATGCTCCTGAATTCATAACAAAAACCGTCAATGGAAACGTGTTTGATTTAAAAGATTACAAAGGGAAATACATCTTATTAGACTTTTGGGGAACCTGGTGCAAACCCTGTATTCAATCATTGCCTTATCTTATAAGGATGAATAAGCATTTTAAAGATTTAGTTATGGTAAGCGTAGCTTGCGAGGATAGTGGTATTAAAACAGTAAAAGAAGCTATCAAAAAATACAAATTAAAATGGTTAAATATTTATGAGCCTTTCAAGGGGAATCAAGATATTATTAACAAATTTAATATAAAAACATTTCCAACTACTCTTTTGATTGACCCCAAAGGAAAAATAATTTTTAGGGGGGGGAGTAAAGAATTATACTCCTTAAATAACTTGATAAAAGATATTTATAACTAATACCAATTAAGTTTTAATTTTTCATATCTACAATATGAGACAATCAAAAGTATCTACTATCATTAAAAGAGAGCTTAAACGCACTGAATAGCTATAAGAAAAAAAAGTGATAATTATGAGAGAACCGGTATTCATATAAAAATTTACACCAATTGGTGTATTTTATATACGAAAAAGAGGCTTTACCTTTATGCTTAGATTAGCGACAAGAGATAAATATTCTGTTAGAAACAATGATAAATTAATAAGATAAGAATTGATCTTATTAAAACAGTTGTGGATTAAAATTATTTCTCTGGTTTTTCTTCTTCTTTTCTTCTTGCAGATAGAAGAATGAAAAATTGCAAGACAGTGAAATCCTTAGGAGGTCGAGTGCTATATATTGTCCCGAAAATAGCACTTGTCTAACTTTGGTTATCCTATGACACAACAGGATAAAAAATAAGAATACTAAATTTTAATATAGGAAATAATGAAAAATCAACTAAAGATACCTACTTATATTATCAACCTCAAAAGACGTACCGATCGCAAAGAATATATTTTAAGGGAAATGGGAGGACATAGTGAGTTTCGAATAAATATAATTGAGGCTATAGAAAAGAAAGAAGGTGCTGTTGGTTTATGGAAAACAATAAGGAGTATTGTTCAAAAACAAACTACGGCAGAAAACCAATATATCCTGTTATGTGAAGATGATCACAAATTCACGAAAGATTATTCCTTATCCTATTTGTATAGCTGCATTGCTGAGGCTAAGGAAAAGAATGCCGATATTTTATTGGGAGGGGTAAGTTGGTTTTCCAATATCGTTAAGACTTCTTCGAAATTATTGTGGGTCGAAAAGTTTTCAGGAACCCAATTCATGATTATTTTTAAAAAATTCTATCCAATTCTTTTAGATGCAGATTTTGGGACTACTGATTCGGCAGATTATAAAATTTGTTCTTTAACTAATAGTATATTTTGTATGCAGACATTTATTTCTGTTCAGCAGAATTTTGGTTATTCAGATGCAACTAAAATGAATAATAAAGCAGGTCGTGTCGAAAGATTATTTGAAAACAGCACGAGAAAGGTAAAACTACTCAAAACAGTTTCTAAATTTTATAAGGAAACTGATGAAACAATGGACAGGGTAAAAAAATCTATCACGAATGATTTTAATCATACTACTATTCCGACGTATATTATTAATTTGAAAAAAAGAATAGATCGAAGGAGTCATATAGAAAGCGAGTTTGAAGGGAGACCAGAATTTGACATTACTTTTATTGAAGCTGTTAAACATAAAATTGGAGCCGTTGGTCTGTGGTTGAGCATCCGAAAAGTTATCGGAATAGCTCAAGAGAATGAGGATGATGTGATTATTATTTGCGAAGATGATCATGTGTTTTCTAAAAGTTATACAAAAGAATATCTTATATCTAATATTATTGGATCTCATCATCAGGGAGTTGATTTATTGTCAGGAGGGTCAGCTATATTAGATACTGCGGTACCGATAACCAACAATCGTTTTTGGGTAAATACATATTATTCTACACAATTTATTGTTGTTTTTAGAAAATTTTTCCAAAAGATATTAAATGAGTCTTTTGATGACAAAGTCTTGGCAGATAGATACTTGTCTGAGATGACAACTAATAAAATGGTTTTATATCCTTATGTCTCAACGCAAAAGGATTTTGGGTATTCTGATTGTACTTCTTCTGAGGAGAGGCCTTCCAATACTTTGGAACAACTTTTTGTTCATAGTAGCAATAGATTAAATCGTATACAGGAAGCATATAGACGATTTGGTATATAATTTTAAATTGAAATAAATGGTACCTAAACTATTACATCAAATTATTGGTCCAGGAACAACTGACATCATCAAGAAATGCCTTTCTTCTTGGAGGATACTGGAAGATAGAGGTTTTAAAATCAAATATTGGGATGATGTTGATTTAGAAATCTTTATTACGAAATTTTTCCCTTTCGCATTGCAACCCTTCTTAAGCGCTCGAAATCATGCAGAGGCATCTGATATAGCCAGATACCTGATTATTTTTAAATTTGGGGGTGTTTATATGGATTGGGACGTTCAGCTTTTAAACGTAAGAAAATTCATCAGGCTAATGAATGACAATCCTTATGGCTTTCTATTGCGTGATCCTCCTAACCGAACTGTGGCTTCTGAAGCGTTTTCTGCTCCTAAAGGTGAAGAATATTTGGAGTATATAGTGAAAGAGATTAGTACAATCTTTAAGAGCGGGATGCGGAGCATGGTAAAAACACCACAATATTCAGGTCCCTATAGGATGCGGGATGCTTTGGAAAACTGCGAAACGAAGCAGAGTATTATTCCTGTAAAGCAGGTTTTCGCCTATGACTATTCTGAAATCAGGGATATGCCTAAAAGAGAAATAACACAACCACTTATTCATTACTGGGTACACTCATGGCTATAAATAATACACATGATATAAATACTTTAAAATATTTCACAGGCTTTCTCTTTAGCTTCTTACTTGCAGAAACATATAAAGGAAGTAGCGAGTAAGTGAAGTGCGTCAATCCAAGTATGATCTCATGTTTCGGAGAAAGTATTTTATTGGGTTTGACTTTTTCGGGACAAAACGGGGTAGGGACAATGAGTAAAAATCTTGTAAAAACAAGATTAATTATTAATCTTTTAAATTTTAAAAATGATGAAAAAATTAAAGTTAGATCCGCAACAATTTGCGGGAAACCAAGTTCTCTCAAGAGATGAGATGAGAAAGATCCAAGGAGGTCAAAAAGGGTCGACCGATTGTCCTGATGGACAAGTTCCATGTAATTGTAGTTCTTCCAGTGGGAGTTTCTCGGGATGTGCAGATTCGGCACAAGACTGTTGGAACAAATGTTAAACCTGCATCAAAAGAGTGTGCCCGGTTTTCGGGTACACTCTTTTCCATAATAGGTTAATATTAAATAAAAAATGAGATGAATTTCAAACCAGTATTTTTTTGGGGAATAGTTCTGTCAGTCGTATTGTTAGGTAAGCCAAGTTCTGTTTATGCTCAGATACAGCCCTATCGTTATAAATTCCGGATAACATATAAGATGACTTTTCAACCCGATAGTACCAATTCTAAAAACATACAGCAAGAGTTTATGGGATTATTCGTTGGTGATCATCAATCATTTTTTTCCTCTTTAAAATACATCATGATGGATTCAGCCATCACAAGTGAAGCATTCAGAGGCAATGCCATGGGACCATCCATTGGCTTTTTTGAAGCTCATGGGACGCATATCACAATGTGTGTTTTTAAGACGGATACCAATATTTATTTTTATGATCAGGCCGTACAATTTATACCGACTGTTTATACTTATTCAGAACCCAAATCTGTTTTTCATTGGAAAGTCTCCGGTGATACTATGACGATTAACTCGCTTTTTTGTCAAAAGGCAACTGTAAATTATGGAAACAGAAAATGGATTGCATGGTTTGCTACGGATATTCCTATTTCTGATGGACCATATAAGTTTTGTGGATTACCCGGATTAATAATAAAGGTAAGCGATAGTCAGAATACCTGGAATTTCCAGATGCAGGGTGTTGCTCGAATACAGAAAGACTTACAGATCAATTTTAATAATAAAAAACCGAAGCCTCTTGAAGGGCGAAAGGCTTTTCTCAAAATAAAAACGTATGACAAGTATCATAAATTTCAAATATATAAATTAAAGGGATGGACTTTTAGCAATCCCTTAGCCACTAAAAAAGAATTTGAAAGGAACGCACGAAAGAAAAATAACTGGATTGAACTGTATAAACCTAAAAATGAGAAGTAGAATAATTTGTTTTTTATTGGTGTCATTACTTATTACAGCGATGCAATCCAGTGGACAAATTATTATTCAAGGAAAAATTTCTGATTCATTGAATCATCCTATTGAAGGTGTTAATATTACTTATAAATTTCAGAATGATGTAGCAATAAGAGGATATACAGTAAGCAACTCAGAAGGCTCTTTTAAGTTGAAATTGTCACCTAATCCAGACAGTATGTTACTCTCTTTTTCTCATATTGGATATGAGCCCAAAACAATTACAATAAAAATGATATCCTCTCTCCAAAATATTATTCTGAAAAAGAAATCTACCTGGTTGAAAGATATTACAGTAAAAGGAGCACCGATTTACGAAGTAGGTGATACTATCAATTATTCGATTGACGATTTTACAAGCAAAGGAGAAAGAACAATTGGTGAAGTAATCAAAAAGTTACCGGGGATAGAAATGCAAGGGGATAAAATTTTATATCATGGAAAACCATTGATGAAATATTACATCAATGGAATGGACTTATTGGGAGGTCAATATTCTTTAGCCAATAAAAATCTACCTATAAAAGCTGTCAAAAATATCCAAATAATAAAAAATGATCAACCTATTAAAATATTAGATTCGCTGACTTTATCTAATAGAGCTTCACTTAACGTAAAGCTAAAAAAGTTTACAACTACAGGAAGCGCGTCCGTTGGTGCAGGACTCGCTCCTTTCCTATGGGACATTAATGTTACACCCATGACTTTTAAAAAGTCATTTCAAATGCTCAACAGTATTCAGGCGAATAATATTGGAAAAGATGTTTCTAAAGAACTGAAAAAATTGACAGCAAACGAAATGAACTTTTATATTGGACAGAAGAGCAAATCTTCGGAAAAGAAATTTACAGGAATTGAGTCTCCTCTTACTCCTCCATTTGCTGAAGAAAGATGGCTAAATAATAATGTAAAACTTATCAATACAAACATTTTAAAGAAACTGAACCCAGATGTATTGCTTCGAGCTAATATTTCCTATTATAATGACTATCGGGAAAGCAGTCTTAGCAATCAATCCGATATTTATACAATAGGAAAAATAGTAAATGTATCAGAAGATTTCAGCAATACTTTTAAAAAGAATTTCTTACAGGGAAGGTTTAGTTTTGAAAAGAACGATAAAAAAATCTTTTTAACAGATAAATTAAGTCTTAGGGCCAAATGGAATGATAAAACTCAGCATATTCTACAAAATAATAAAACAGAGATATCTCAACGTTCTTCAAATCAACCCTTCTTTTTCCACAATGTATTAGGCACCTCATTTTTTATCAAAAATCAGTTGGTTAGTTTTGGATCTGATGTTTCTTATGAGAATATGCCACAATGCCTTTCCGTCAGCCCCGGACAATTTATTGACATCTTGAATGACAGTACTGCTTATGACCAAAGTATACAAAATGTAGATTTTAAAAGGTTCTATGCCGATAATAATATAACACTCACAAAGCAATTTCACAAAATTGCTATAAATACTAAATTAGGATTTACCTTTTCCAAACAATGGCTACTTACAATGTTCAGGGGGAATAATCATGCAACAATTGATTCAGTGCCTACAGACAACGATTTATATTTAACTTCCATAAAAGGGTATCTGCGCCCTACCGTTCTTTATCAAAACACTGAATGGAAAATAAAGGTAAGTTTCCCATTAATCCTTCAAGAAGCAAAATCCGGCAAGCCTATAAGTGATAAAAATTCCATTATTCCCAAAACGGAATTTTTGGTAGCTCCCAAATTTGCAATTGTTTACATGTTTAACGATATGTGGAAGGCAAGTTGGTCAAGTAGATACACGAATAATCTTGGTGGAATAGAACATTTGTATACTCATTACATTTTATCCGACTTCAATAACCTGCAGAGAAATGAGATTCCGCAATTAAATAGGACTAAAATATGGGAAAACCGCCTTGCCCTGCATTATGACAATCCTGAAAAATCCTCTTTTGCTAATGCTCTTATTGAATATAACAGTAGAATGAATGATTTTTTATACGATACTTATATAGATAATACCGGTGCAACTTTGTTCAAAACACTGCCGATTAGTAATCGAGTTACTATGGTTCGTATCTCGGCTGACTATAGTATGTATATTCCCATTCTAAAAACGATTATAAAACTCCGGGGAAGCGCATCATCTGATGTAAGTCCTTTCATGTTTCATAACCGGATGGTTCGCCAGCATCGTTTTATATATAATGCTTCGGCAAATTTAAATTATAACGTTGTTGAAAAATTTTCTTTCAACCTACGAACGAACCTGTCTATAATAAATGTTTCACAGGATGCTAAAAAGTTGAACAATATAGAACTGCAGGACAGTAGATTAAGTATTAATATGCTGCCGTTTGAGAATCAACTATTAAAAACGAGTATAGAATATTATTCCAATAATGGTGCTAACAATAAAGATCAATTTTTCCTGAACTTACAATATCAATATACCATAGACAAAGATCGTATCGACTTGAACTTAATTTGCAACAACTTGCTAAATACTAAATATTTTGTTACGCTAGATCAGTCCACTTATATCATTACACGAAGTGAATTCACATTACGTCCCCGCCAATTTTTATTTAAAATGAGATTTAATTTTTAACACAATACTATGTCTTTTCCTTTCTCGCAACACAATTTCGGGAAAGTATTGGTAGGACAGCCCGTCCAGCTCCGGGTGCCCTCTTATCCTTATGAACAATTCGGCATCCTAAACGGTCGTTTGAGTTACACTTCCAAGGTGGCTTCTGACAGTGGTTTTCTGGGCCGGGTAGATCTGCCCAACGGCTTATATACGGAATATTATAAAAAAAATCAATTC
>Ga0079226_10004895_pt1 | contig 10245 bp, 12 predicted proteins | sample Poulit2014_FD_76345 | JGI IMG/M metagenome (GOLD analysis project Ga0079226, IMG submission 76345) | Agricultural soil microbial communities from Georgia to study Nitrogen management - Poultry litter 2014 | ecosystem: Environmental > Terrestrial > Soil > Agricultural land | place: USA: Georgia... | reverse complement strand
TCTCGGGTGGTGCGACTGCGGCGTAGACCGTGGACACTGATGATGATCGTCACGATACACACCAGGCTGATGGCACCGATAACTAAGAAGGCATCCTCGGTCACGACCGCTCCCCTGGCTGGTCCGTCAGTTGTTGGACCAGCTGGTCTTCGTGGGCGGTGGCTCGACGAATATAAAACCAGCCCAGCAGCATTAATAGTGGAATAACCATGACCGTGGGAAATAGCCACTCCAGTGGGACGCCCAGCAGCGGTGCGCTGGCGAGCGCGGGGCTGAAATGAAACGCCAAGTTAACGATGACCACCAACCCGAAGAACCACGCCATGAGACTAACGGCCAGTCGGAGTTGGACGCGCATGAGTCGTCGCACGGTTCGGGTTGTTGGTTGGCCGGCTGCCGCGGAACCTGCCGGATTGTGTAAGACTTCTTGAACGCTAGGCGGCCCGGTGGGCATATCGACTCGCACCCGGCGAGCGCGCATGGTTCGTAGTGTGTCGGGGACTTGGGTGGACGGCATCGGGTCGCGGATGAGGTCGAGCTCAAAATCGTCGTCGTCCAGATAGCGGGGATCGATCATCCATCACTCCGCGGAACCGATCGGAAATTGAGTTGTTTGAGGCGTTGACGCACCTGGGGCATGAGTCGGCGGCTCACCGGCAGTTCGGTGTCACCAATGAACATAAACATTTTACCGTCTTGCTGCACGATTTTATTGGCATAGTTCAGGTTCACGATGTGCGACCGGTGGATGCGCACAAAATCGTGTGCTGACCATTCTTCTTCAATCCCGGTCAGCGACATGCGCAGCAAATACGAGTCCTCCTCGGTATAAATCCTGGCGTAGTCGCCTTGGGCCTGAGCCCAGCGGATATTGCGGATCGGAACAAATAATTGTTGGGAACCCTGCTGAACGGTGACCCTGCTTTGTTCGGGCAACTGGCTGATGCTGCCGGTGTCCACTCGGTTCAAGGTCTTGCGCAGCGCTTCGTGTAAGCGTGTTGATCGTACGGGTTTCAGCAAGTAGTCCAGAGCGTCGAGTTCGAATGCGTGCACGGCTGGCCGAGCGTCGGCGGTCACAAAAATGACGTGCGGCACATCCCCGCGGTCTTGACGGCGCAATTCATGGGCGAGATCCATGCCGGTGGGACCTGGCATGTGAATATCTAATAGCACCACGTCAATGCGATGGCGGTTCATGACCTGTTTGGCTTCGGCAACACTGGTGGCAGTGTGGACCGCGCCAACCAGCGGATCTGCTTCCAGCAGCCACTGCATCTGTTCTACGGCGGGGACTTCGTCATCCACGGCCAGGACGCGAAGGCCCGTGTCTTGGTTGGTGCTCATGCGGGGTCTCCCGTAATCGGTGTGATGATCCGGGCCGGGGCTTTGAATTTGGGAATGCGCATTGACACATTCATCCCGGCCTGCTGGGCGGTTTCTATCTGTAAGCCATGTCCTGGACCGTAAGCCTGGCGCAGTCGAAGATCAACATTGCGCAGACCAACGTGGGACCCGTCTGCTTCACCGCGCATCACTTTGGCCATGAATTCCGGATCGGCGCCCACACCGTCGTCCTCAACACTGAGTTCCGCGTAGGTATCGGCATCTTTGGCGCGCACAAAAACATGTCCATCACCCTCGGTGTTGTACATGCCGTGACGTACGGCGTTTTCCACTAACGGTTGCACGCTGAGAAATGGGATTTTGAGTCCCAGCACCTCCGGGGCGATATCCAGGCTAACTTGCAGTCGTTCACCGAAGCGGGCTTTTTCTAATAACACGTAGCGTTCCACAGCACTGAGTTCGGCCTCGAGCGTGGTGAAGTCCCCCTCGGTGCCCAGGGAGTAGCGGGTGAAGTCGGCGAAATCGACTAAGAGTTCTCTGGCACGCACCGGATCACTGGGGATCAGTCCTGCGATGGCGTTGAGTGAGTTGTAAATAAAATGCGGCGAGATCTGGGCGCGTAGGCTGCGCAACTGCGCGTCGATGAGTTGTTCACGGGTTAGTTCAACCAGTTGCTGATAATCCGGTTCAGCACTTTGATCGACTACCTGGGGCTTTTTGCGAAAGATCACGGCACCCTCCCCTGGAGGCGCGGTGCGACCCTACAGGCACCCGGGTCACTCAACGGGTAAAGCGTGAACATACCCCTAAGACTAGGTGACAACACTTCCTTTTTCTAAAATCTCCGCCGTTCAACTCATCAACGTGACCGCTTATCGCAGGATTCAACCATTCGCCTTTCGTGACTCACATCACACTGGTTAGCGTGTGGGTCATGAAGTTCTCATTCGACTCCACCCTGGAGGATCATCGTGACAACAACCACTGATTACGCTAACTTCCAGCAGGTCCAGACCTCTGAGCAGTTCCAGACCCTGCGGAAAACTCATCGCAGCTTTGTATTCCCCATGACTGTGGTGTTTTTGATCTGGTATCTTGGCTTCGTCATTTTGGCCGCGTTTGTTCCAGAGTTGATGGCGATTAAAGTCCTGTGCAATATTAACCTTGGCATCGTGCTGGGTCTAGCCCAGTTCGTCACCACCTTTATCATCACCGTGGCCTATGTATCCTATGCCAACCGGAAGATCGACCCGATTGCTACCGATCTTCGAGAAAAAATGGAAGCCTCCGGAGCTACCGGTGATGAGCCGGTACCGGTAGAAGAATCCAGTTATGTCACCACCACATCTGGTTCAGGAGATGCATCATGACCTCAGCATTTGTCACCGCAGCCAGCACAGAAATGTCTACCGGAGTTGGCAACCCGTGGGCCAACATCGGGATCTTCCTCGTCTTTGTTGCCATCACACTCTATGCCGTGTTGAGAGCATCCCGTAAGACGAAAACTGCCACGGACTTCTACGCTGGGGGTCGCTCATTTACCGGCACCCAAAACGGGACCGCCATCGCCGGAGACTACCTATCGGCCGCGTCCTTCTTAGGCATTGTCGGAGCCATTGCGATTTATGGCTACGATGGCTTCCTCTATTCCATCGGTTTCCTGGTGGCCTGGCTCGTCGCGCTACTTCTTGTAGCCGAGATGTTGCGCAACACCGGTAAGTTCACCATGGCCGATGTTCTGAGCTTCCGGCTGCGGCAACGCCCAGTACGAATCGCCGCGGCAACCTCCACCCTGGCGGTCTCGATTTTCTACTTGCTGGCCCAGATGGCCGGCGCCGGGGCACTGGTCTCCCTGCTGCTCGGCATCGATTCCAAGATCGGCCAATCCTTAGTTATCGCCATCGTCGGCGTGCTGATGATCTTCTATGTGTTCATCGGCGGTATGAAGGGCACCACCTGGGTGCAAATCATCAAAGCTACCCTGCTGTTGATCGGTGTGGGCATCATGAGCGTCTGGATGCTGGCACTGTTTGGTTTCAACTTCTCGGCCATGCTCGGTGAAGCGGTCGCTACCGCTGGCAACTCCGCCATACTGGATCCAGGCCTGCAATACGGTGCCACCACCTTGTCGAAAATCGACTTCCTGTCACTCGGTCTGGCCCTGGTCCTGGGAACCGCAGGACTGCCACACGTGCTGATGCGGTTCTACACGGTGCCTACCGCTAAAGAAGCTCGTAAATCCGTAGTCTGGGCGATCTGCTTGATCGGCGGGTTCTACCTGTGCACCCTGGTGCTGGGCTTCGGCGCAGCCGCAATGTTGGGCCCGGAAGTCATCAGCAACGCCCCGGGCGGACAAAACTCGGCAGCACCACTGCTGGCCTATGAGCTGGGTGGCACCCTGCTGCTGGGCGTCATCGCCGCGGTTGCATTTGCTACCATCCTGGCCGTCGTCGCTGGTCTCACCATTACCGCATCAGCATCATTTGCCCACGACATTTACGGCGAAGTCATCAAGAAGGGCAAACTGGACACCAAGGGCGAAATGCGCGCCGGACGTGCCACCGTGGTCGTCGTTGGTATCTTGGCCATCCTGGGCGGTATTGGTGCCCAAGGTCAGAACGTAGCGTTCCTGGTTGCACTGGCCTTCGCTGTTGCCGCCTCAGCGAATCTGCCCACAATTATCTACTCGTTGTTCTGGAAGCGCTTCACCACTCGTGGCGCCCTGTGGTCTATGTACGGTGGGCTGATCTCCTCGGTTACCCTGATCGTCTTCTCTCCGGTCATGTGGGGAGCCGAAACCTCGTTCTTCCCGGACATCGATCTGGCGTTCTACCCGCTGACCAACCCTGGCATCGTGTCAATCCCGTTGTCGTTCATCCTGGGCTGGCTGGGTACGACCACCTCGAAAACCACCGAGGACCCTGCCAAACAAGCCGAGATGGAAGTTCGTTCCCTGACCGGTGTTGGTGCTGAAAAAGCTACCGACCACTAACCCCTCCTGTAACCACCACACCACGCTGAGTCCCCGCGTCCCATTGGGCGCGGGGACTTGGCATGTCATTCCTAAATACTGCCGAATTCCGGTGGCAATGATGCTGTCCCGTGTGGACTCACAGCAGAAGGATCCGTAGATGTACCAGCACATTGATTTCACGTCTGCATCCGTTGAGACGACGGTGCGCCAGGTGGCGCAATTCGTTGCGGTCACCGACCGGAACCCGGCGGGAGCACCCATCAATGTGGCTTTTGTCGAAGATATCCCGATCACCGAGCGTCTTTCGGCGATCGACGCATTGTCGGCGGCCGATTTGCAAGTTCGACCGATTATCTCGGCTCGCAGGATTATTTCTGAGTCTCAGCTTGTCGAATTGATCCAGGGCATCACCAACGAGACAGAAATTGATCAGCTGTTGGTCGTTGGTGGTGACCCAATACAGCCTGCCGGGCCGTATACCACGGCACTAGAGCTCATCGGGTCCACTCCGATCGTCGAATCAGCGGTCAAACTCATAGGGTTGCCGGGGTTTCCTAAAGAACATCCCACCACCTCGGTCGAGGTTCTGCTGAACCACCTTGTTGAGAAGTTCGAAGCGATCACGGCGCCCGGTCGCCAGGTCGAGTTGACCACCCAGGTGTGCCTGGACCCGGCAGCGGTGCATGCTTGGATTTCCAGGGTTCGCGCACGAGGGGTGACAGCACCGATCCGCATCGGTATACCAGCCCCAACCACTGCAGCGAAGCTGTTGCGATTTTGCCAGCTGTGCAAGGTCGATGCCAGGCTCGAGGACTTGTACCGCTATGGATGGGTGGCCGATGCATCCGCCACCCTGGCTGCTCCAGCAGCGTTCCTCAATTTGCTGTCCCAGCTGTTACAACCGGGTGACGGCCCGATCAGCACCCACGTTTATCCGATGGGTGATGTCCCCGCAGCACTCGCGTGGTGGTCATCGATCCAGGATTGAGCGGTAGCCCCAGTGGCCACAACGAAACTGAACCTGACGCTCAAGCATCGTTCTGGTCGGCGGCCGCCATGGCCTGCAACTTCTGGACGGTCTTCCAGTTGCGAACGGTCACTCGTGGTCCCAGCTTTTGCACTTGGGCAACCAGTTTGGACCGGGCGGTCCCGTTGGGCAGCAACAAATACACGTTACGACTGACAACCCGGTATTGCTCCCCTGGGCTGGGATATCGATCAAGTGCCGCAACGGCGTCTGGGTCCGGTGGCTCGTTGAGGAAGGCAACGCTGACTCCTACTGGGCTCGAAGCCGACGAAGCCGGCTCGCTCGCCCCAGCAAAGGGGAGGTCTGCGATAAGCCGGTCAAACTCGGTGACCGTTCGTAAGATGACATCGATGTGGAAACCAAAGCGCTGTTGAATCTGGTGCTCGATGCGGTCTTGCACGGCGTCTTCGGTCAGGTCTGAGTCAAAGACCATATTGCCGCTTTGAATGTAAGTGCGCACGTGGTCCAGTTCGATGTCTTGTAGCGCGCTGCGTAGATCAGCCATTGGGATGGTGTTTTTTCCACCGACGTTCACTGCTCGCAGCAATCCGATATACCTCATGGGTCAGCCTCCTGGGATCAGTTCTGAAACATCGCCCCGTTATGCCATGCCCGGCCAATAGTGGCTATCTGGTGTGGAACGTGCTCCAAAAATTGCTTGACCGACGCGCACGACCGTCGACCCCTCTTCTACCGCGATCTCGAAATCTCCGGACATGCCCATGGATAATTCGCCTGGACCAATAAGCTCGGGCGCCTCGTAGCGCATCCGGTCTCGCAGCGTGCGCAGCACAATGAAACATTCTCGAACTCGTTGCGCATCCGAACTAAAAATTGCCAGGGTCATCAAGCCTTGGACCTTCAGCGTGGGATATTGGCCAAGAGCTGCAAGAAACTCAGGCAACTCGTCTGGCTGGATCCCATACTTCTGCGGCTCATTCGACGTATTGACCTGCACGAAGACCGGCAGGGTCCGGCCGGCAGCTTCGAGACGACGGTTCAGTACCTCTGCCACCCGCAACCGGTCCAACGCTTGAAACTCTGCGGCATATGCTGCCACATCGCGTGCTTTATTCGTTTGCAGGTTGCCGATGATAGACCATTCCACGTCCAAATCTTTCATGGCGTGATATTTTCGGGTCGCTTCCTGGACACGATTTTCACCCAGCAGGTGCAGTCCGGCTTCAACGGCCAGCCGCAGACGGTCTTCAGGCACCGTTTTGCTCACGGGCAGTAGCCGGACCTCCGCTGGGTCACGGCCAACGCGGTGCGCGGCGGCAGCAATCCGAGCACGAACCGAAGCCACATTACGCACAAAATCATCAACCGTTTCAGCCCTTGGGAATTCATCCGATAAACCATTTGCACCTGTCATAGGCCAAACGTAACATGGGTGGCGCAGTGAGACTATCACTGCGTTTCGGTGGGGTGACCGAGAGGCTAGGTCACGGCCCGCAAGGCCGTGCACGCAGGTTCAACTCCTGCCCCCACCTCAAACTCGACAGGTTCCAAGTGGTGCCAATGGGGTTTCTCGTTTCACCATCCCATACATCTTGACTGACCGATTCTCGCCAGGCTCCCTCGCCAGACCATTTTTCGTTTGGTGCTGCTCGCTGCCTCAGGATGGTTCTCAACTGGGCAGCTGCAGAAACACGTTCAGGCAAAAGCCTTTCACAAGATGTCCATTCGTGTGACGAGTTTAGCTGTGCTGCTCTGAGCAGCACAGCTGCCAGCAGCATTCCTGGAGACCGTGATCCGCGTACGAGCAAGATCGAAATATGACACAAGATACGGATCAACGCATATTCACCGAACGCCACCGTCAGGAACTTGCCCACCGCCGAGTGCTGGTTTTAGACGGCGAACTCAATGACGACAACGGCACCCATCTCATGACGCAGCTGCTCACGCTGGCGGCCGATGCACCAGACGAAACTATTGCCTTGTGGATTCATTCTCCGGGCGGCTCGGTACCGGCGATGCTGGCAATCCGGGATATTCTGAAGTCTCTCCCGTGTGCGGTGAGCACTGTTGCGCTGGGGTGGGCCGCAAGCGCCGGCCAGTTCCTCTTATCTGCTGGCACGCCCGGCTTACGCTATGCCATGCCACACGCCAAGGTACTGCTGCATCAAGGATCTGGCGGCATTGGCGGGACCGCAGTGGATGTCGAGCTTCAGGCCGAAGACCTCCGGCACACCAGGGACACCACACTGCGGCTGATCGCCGAAGATACCGGACAGTCACCACAGCGGGTCTATGAAGACTCACTGCGAGACCACTGGTTCACCGCCCAAGAAGCATTGGAATACGGCTTCGTGGATGCAATCGTCACGGATTTCAGCCAGATCGCACCGCCAGGATTGCGCCGGCCCACCGGTTTGACCTCCCGGTTGTCCTTTCCTGAGCACACAATTGATACGGAGGAACAACGATGAGCAGTTATCCGATCCCCAATGTCATCGCCCGGGATGGTCGCGGTGAGCGAGTCATGGACGTATATTCGCAGCTGCTAAGCGAACGCATCATCTACTTGGGTACTGCAATCGACGCCGGAGTGGCCAACACCGTGATTGCGCAACTGTTGCACTTGGAGTCTGCCAATCCGACATCGCCGATCAGTCTCTATATCAATTGCGAGGGCGGTGACCCTTCGGCCATGCTGGCCATCTATGATTCGATGCAATACGTTAAAGCACCGGTAGCAACCACCTGTGTTGGCCAAGCTTTCGGAGTGAGTGCAGTGTTACTAGCCGGCGGCGAACCCGGTGGTCGTGCCATGCTCCCCCATACCCGGATCGTATTGCACCAACCTGCGCTGAACACCGGTCGCGCAGCAGTTCCGGACCTGATCCTGCATGCAGATGAACTTGTCCGAGTTCGCGGCGAGATGGAGAAGATCCTCTCTGAACACACGGGACAGTCAGTAGCCACACTGCGTGAAGACACGGATCGTGATCGAGTATTCACCGCTGAAGCCGCACGTAAATACGGACTGATCGATGAAGTCCTGCATTCTCGGCCTGAAACACCATCCTACGTCGGTTAACGAATCATCATCCTTGGCACAACTAAGGAGCCGTCCAGCAGGATCAGGCCACCAACGACAATTGTTCTGTGGTGCGATGCCAGGAGGCAGTCCCGTCCGGTGAGACGGAGGCCAGGCTTGGCAAGGACAGCTCCGCGTCGAGCTCGTCGTCGAATAAGGCCACAGCCGGACCAGCGGCAGATCGAGCCAACTCGATGGTAGTGCGAGCGGTCCGGTGTAACTCATCGGTCACTTGAACGGTGAGCTCTAACAGCGAGATGCCCAGTGCCCCGCTAATCGCCGCGATCATCTCAGAAGAAGGCTCCTTTCGACCGCGTTCGACCTCTGAAAGATACTGCGGAGACACACCAGCACGCCGAGCCAGCTGGGTCAGGGTAAGTTTGCGGTGTTTTCGCAAGCGACGCAGTCGGGCACCCAGTACCTCCCGCCACAGAGGTTCGATCGTGATCCCAGACGGGCGTCCCGGTCGGCGAGCCGTGTAATCATCCATGTTTTCACCGTATCCAGCCGGTGCCCTGCTCCGGCAGGTTTTCTGCCTAGAGCAGATGGTACGCGCACCGCTGCGACCGACGTGACGTTATTTTCTCGCTGGCCCAGCCGACCAGCCGTCTTCCAGGGCTGTGCGAAACAACTTGGCCCACTGCTGCGCGGTGAGGTCTTTGGGTAGTGCTCGAGGATGGATCCCCTCATCAGCCAACCAATGTTTTCTCCGTTGACGCCGCCCCAGCGGGATGAGGCGGTTCACAATGGCCGCAAGGCCGTGACCTTTGCCAGTGAAAACGGCGTGTACAAACCGGCGATACATTGATTGGTCGTTCGCGCACACCAGCGGTTCGGGCCGCCGCGACATCACTAACAGGCCTCCGTCGACGTTGGGACGCGGGGTAAATGCAGTTGCGGGCACCCGAGTCTCGAGGCGAAAGTCGACCCACGGCCACCACTGTGCGGTCATCATAGTTGCGCCACCGATGCCGGCCCTCCGTCGGGCGACTTCCCACTGCACCAACAGCACGGCATGAGTCCAGTCGGCAGCGTGCAGCACCCGCCGAAGTATTGCCGTCGTGAGATGAAAGGGTACATTGCCGACCACAGTATGTTCGGTGGTGGGCATGTGCCACTGCAGGAAGTCATCGTGAATAACAGTGGTGTTGCCATTGCTGCGCTTCTGGAGCCAACTGGCGTTGCGAGCATCAATCTCAATGGCTGTTAGGGGTCGGGCCAGCTGCTGCAGCGGGAATGTGAGAGCGCCTCGGCCGGGGCCGATTTCGATAATTGGGCCGGTGGAGGCAGCAACCAGATCAACGATCTGGTCGATGATCGTATGGTCAGTGAGAAAATTTTGGCCGTGTTCATGACGGCCACCACGATATGTGGGCATAACAGGATACTCCGGGAGGTAGCAATCTTCCGGGCGCGCGACAATGCAGCGCCCAACGGGCTTCTCGGAGCAGCGGGAAGTTTATTCGGTTGGCCCGCTGCTAAGCGCGGCGCAACCGGATCATTGCCATAACTGTCATACACATGCCGGGCAGTCTAACATCGTGACATTTGCACCACAAAGTTCGCTGGACTCAACTGTTCAGGATCACGAGTTGGTGGGTCGCTCGGGTCATGGCGACGTAGTGGTCTACGGTTCCTTCGATGCCGGTGCCGAAGTGTGCCGGGTCGATCAGGACGACCAGATCAAATTCCAGTCCCTTGGCCAGCTGCGGTGTCAGGAGTCGTATTAGCGGCGAGTTCGGTAGCACCCTGGAGGTGTCCGTGGCGATCACCGCGGCGATCCCCTCGCTCTGATTGTGGTCGGTCAACCAGGTGTGGAGCACGGTCTCCAGTTCATCGACCGTACCGTAACGG
>Ga0079226_10004894_pt1 | contig 10248 bp, 9 predicted proteins | sample Poulit2014_FD_76345 | JGI IMG/M metagenome (GOLD analysis project Ga0079226, IMG submission 76345) | Agricultural soil microbial communities from Georgia to study Nitrogen management - Poultry litter 2014 | ecosystem: Environmental > Terrestrial > Soil > Agricultural land | place: USA: Georgia... | reverse complement strand
TAACATCTAGGTCAAGCTTATCGACAGCTATTAGTTCTTTGTACTTTTTTACAAGGCCTCTTACTTCAATCAAATTTTCCATAAAACCTCCCGGTCTTTAGCAATTTACCTTATTCTTAATAATATTTTATATAAAATTATTATACAATTCGTAAAATACATGTAAAATTTATGTAAAAAAACCACAGACTAACTTGCCTGCGGTTATGATTTATAGTTTCATTGAGTTTTGTCTTCTTCTTAGTCTAGTAATGGTTGCTTTTTCATCTATTTTTACCATGGACATATCTATTACTGTGTCTTTTGGAATATCAACGATTGCTTCTGTTTTTGGTGTTATAAGTCCCATTGGAAGGAGGCCTTCTTTTATAGACCTATCGTGGCTTGTAAGTTTACCAAAAACTGTATTTGAACCTATCCCCTCTAGTTTTTCTCCCTTTTTTATATCTCTTTTGGCAATAGCTACTGTATCTGCTACCTGGCCGTGGATTGGAGCTATGGTTGGTTCGTTTTCTACAACTGCATTAAAGATTGTAATAGGAGCTTCAAGGCTGGTTAGGTGGTATGGCCTATATAATAGGTAGTTTGGACCATCTCCAAAACCTAAAAACTTCATCAAGTCTCTTACATCTTCCTGATCGCTTGTTACTATTATGAAGACTCCTGGTGCCATGCCTGGTGAAAATTCTACCACTCTATAAGAGTTTAAAACTCCCCCATCTCTTTTTAGCTTAAAGTCTTCTACTGCCCTATCAGGACTTGTAGCAATTCCGTGGCAACCAAGGGTATCTGGCAAAAATCCTAGGGCATTGCATACTGAATTTAGCTCCATCATGGTATTTGTACCGTCTACAAAACTTGTAAGCATCCTTGGGGATAGTTTTTTAGATTTGGCCTCTTCTTCCAAGTCTTCATTTGTAGCATAATTATTAAGGGGATTATTTTTTCCCTTGCCAGCTACTAAGACCTCAAGTCCCATGCCATATGCGTTATCCACAAGTTCCATTATAGCTCCTGGCTCATCGCCTAGGATACCTGTATAAACTACACCTGCTTTTTTGGCCATGTCATGAAGAACAGGTCCTACTGTAGCGTCACATTCCACATTGAAGCTTATCATGTGCTTGTGGTATTGGATGGTTTTTCTGGCTATTACTGCCCCAAAAGGTGGGTTTCCTGTGCAGTCTACCACTGCATTTATCTGAAGTAATTTATAGGAAAGTCTATAGTTGGTAGATACGGCTACATAGCCTTTTTCTAGGACTTCGTAGCCTTCATTATAATCATCTGTAAAAATTATCTTATCTTCAGAAATACCAGCCTTAGTTAGGGCTTTGATGGCCTTTCTAGGATTTCTATCTACAACTAGTTTTACTTCCATAGCGTCAAGTTTCGATAGTTGGCTGATAAGGGAGGCTCCCATCTTGCCGCAACCAATGATTGCAAGCTTGATGCTTTCCCCATTATCTCTCATTTCTCTTAACTTTCTATTTATTTTTAACATTGATTTCCTCTCTATTATTATAAAGTAGACCCTTGGCACACGCCTTGGCAGATGAGTAGGCCCACTGGATATTATAACCTCCACAAGCTCCGTCCACATCTAGGACTTCGCCTATGAAGTAAAGATTTGGGATGATTTTAGATTCAAAAGTTACTGGATCTACAAAGTCTGTGTCAATACCACCAAGAGTAACCTGGGCATTTTCCTCATCATTTATAGCTATTATTTCAAACCTTAAATCCTTGATAGTCCTGATAAGATTTGTAATCTCCTTATCAGTCATATCCCCCGCCTTTATCTTACCCTTTAATTTTACCCTTTTTAGGATATCTTTAATAAGTTTTGCGTTTAAAAATCCCATCAAAATCTCTTCTATGGTTTTGTTTGGGTCTTTTTTGCTTAAATTTTTAATAATTTTTTCTAGAACTTTTTCTGAGTAAGCTCCTAATAGATCAAGGGAAATCCATATTTCTTTTTTATCCCAAAGAGCATAGGAAATGTCATTTGAAAGGTCGAGAATGGATGTCCCCGTAAGGCCGTAGGGCTGAAAAATAACATCATCTGTTGATGATTTAATAAATTTGCCGTCTACAAAAAGGCTAGCCTTAGCGTTTACCCTCACCCCCTTGGCTTTTTTTGAAAGAGGATTTTTTGCCTTGTAATTTGTTATCCCATAAGTAAGCCTTGTTATCTTGTGGTGAGATTTTAGGATTTCAAGAATCTTGCCATCTGATCCAGATCCAGGAAGGGTAATTCCTCCTGTGCCTATTATAAGTCTATCAAAGTAAATCTTGGACTTTTCTGTGATTACTAGCCTATTTTTAAAATCAATATCTTTTACTTCGCTTTCAAAAAGAAACTTACCCCTAGCGTTTAAATACAAGATATCCCTGATTGTCTTAGCGCTTAAGGTCTGTGGATAGCACCTACCTGATGGCAGGGATGTAGTTAAAATCCCTAAATCATTTAGGAAATTTATCAAATCCCTATTGTCATATTTTTCTAGGGCTTTTCTATAAAAATCCCCTCCCAAAGAATGGTAGTTATCAAGAGATAAGTCTAGGTTCGTAAAATTACACCTGCCATTACCAGTGGCAAGGAGCTTTCTACCTGCTTGGTCGTTTTTTTCTATAATTATAAGGTCATCTTCATAGAGGTTGGCAAAAAATAGACCAGCAACGCCCCCACCAATTAATACAGTTTTCATAATTTCCCTAAAATCTCTCTTATGGCCCCTTTTTCATTCCAAGGAGTTTTTTCGTTGCCATTAAGTTTTATGAAGTCTTCCTCACCCTTACCCATAAAAAGGACATAATCGTCAGGCTCAGCCATTTTTAGGGCTGCTTCTATAGCATCCTTCCTATCTTTTATAAGGGTGTAGGCGCTATAATTATCTTCCATACCAGCTACTATATCTTTTGAAATATTTTCATAAGTATCAAATTTCGGGTCATCGGTAGTAATAACCGCATAAATCCCATAGTCTGAAACTGTCTTTCCTATAAGTTTTCTAAATTCTTGATTCCTATCGCCCTGGATACCAAAGACTGCAATTTTTTTCTTATCCTTTGGTAGGGTTTTAAAAATTTCTTCAAAGGCCCTTGGTGTGTGAGCAAAGTCTACAATTATATTTAGGTCCTTGTCATTTTCTATATATTCAAACCTTGATCCCACCCCTGGAAAATCACTTATTACTTCGCTTAACTCAGTTAGGCTTGCTCCCATAGCCTTTAGGGTAGAGATTGCCGCTAGGTAGTTATTTACTTCAAAGTCTGCTATGGTTTTTATGAAAAAGTCTACCCCATCTATTTTAAAGGAAATGCCCTTAGCACTTTTAGAAATATCAGTCGCTATAATATTGGCCCTCTCATTTCTTCCAAAGGTGAGGGTATTTTCAAAAAGCTTCACGGCCTTTTCTCCCCATGGATCGTCAAGATTTGCTAGAGTAAGGTCAGAGTTTTCAAAAAGAATCATTTTGGCTTTAAAATATTCTTCCATAGTCTTGTGGTAGTCAAGGTGTTCAGTTGATAGATTATTTAAGATACCAATCTTAAAGTGAACACCATCCAACCTTTTTTGGTAAAGACCGTGACTAGATGCCTCTAGAGTCACGTATTTGATGCCCTTTTTAAGGCACATTTCTAATATGCGATTAATTTCAGTTATATCTGGGGTTGTATTTGATGTTTCAATTATCTCTCCACCAATATTTGCCCCATCAGTGCCGATATTGGCACAAGGTCCAAATACCTTTTCTATGAGGTAGGCTATCAGCTTAGATGTAGTAGTTTTGCCGTTGGTGCCTGTTACGCCTATAACAGTGAGTTTCTCTGATGGGTAGCCTGTTATAAGGTTTGAAACTTCTGCCAAGGCTTCTCTAGGATCTGTAACTTTTAGGTAGGTTATACCTTCTCTAAACTCAACATCTTCTGAGTGGATGATAGCCCTTGCTCCCTTATTTATAGCTTCATCAATATACTTATGGCCATCAAAAATTGATCCTTTAACTGCTACAAAAATAAAGTTTTCTAAAACCTTAAGAGAATTATTTGTTACTCCCTTAAGGTCAAAATTTTCTCCATGCTTTATTTCTAAATATTTAGTTTCTCTAACTAAGTCGCTTAGTTTCATCAATGTATGATATATCCCTTCTTTGCTATTACTTCTCTAATTTTCCTTACGTGGTCATTTCCATTTGTCTCAAGTGTTAATTCCACGTTTATATTTTTAAACCTGCTTGCTGTCTTAAAGCCATCGTGCTCAATTGATATTACGTTGGCCTTGGTTTGGGCAATCTCTGTAAGAAGTCCTTGGAGTTTGCCTGGTATATTTGGTAATTCTACCTCAATTCTGGTAATTCTTCCTGTTTCGTAAAGTCCCCTGTCAATTAGTTGAGAAATAAAAGACATGTCTATATTACCACCAGATACTAGGCAGACAACGTTTTTATTGAAGAAATTAAGTTTATCTAGGGCTGCTAGTGGAAGTATACCTGATGGTTCTGCTATTAGCTTATGTTTTTCCATTAATTTTATAAAGGACATAAGGATTTCTTCGTCTGTTACTGTTATCCAATCATCTACATTATCCTTAGAAATCTCATAGTTTGCCTTACCAACTGTAGCTACAGCTGTACCGTCTGCTATGGTATCAACTCCATCAAGGGTTACTATATGACCTTGTTTTACTGCTTCTTTCATACTTCTAGCAGAATATGGTTCTACACCTATTACTTTTATAAGTGGTGAAATTTGTTTTAGGCACTTGGCCACACCTGAAATAAGTCCGCCACCTCCAACTGGCACTAGGACGTAGTCTACGTATTTAAGTTCTTCTACTATCTCAAGACCGATTGTGCCTTGACCTTCTATAACATCTAGGTCATCAAATGGAGGTATGAAGGTATAGCCTTTTTCTTCAGCAAGTTTCAGGGCGTGCTCTTTGCATTCATCAAAGCTTGCCCCGTATAAAACTACCTCAGCTCCGTATTTTAAGGTACCGTCTACCTTGATCATTGGAGTGTGCTCTGGCATACAAATTACTGCCTTCATGCCTAGTTTTTGGGCAGAAAAAGCTACACCCTGGGCGTGGTTGCCAGCAGAAGCTGTAATAATTCCCTTATCTGCTGCTTCCTTGTCTAATTTGGACAACTTGTTGTAGGCTCCTCTTAGCTTAAAAGAACCAGTTTTTTGAAGGTTTTCTGGTTTTATGTATACGTTATTATTAGATGAATCAGAAAAAATCTCTGAATAAATTAAATGGGTTGGATTTATTACTTCGTCAACTCTTTCTTTTGCTTTTTTAAAATCAAACATACGTCCCCCTTTTTATTAAGTACAAATTTAAGTAGAATATTTATAAACCTAGTTATCTATTTTAATTATAACACGGATTTGTAATTTTTTTAAGAAAAGTGTAAAATAAAGTGAAGATTTCAGAAATTAAGAGGAAAAAGAAATGAAGTATTTTGACAATAAAAAAATTTATCAAGGAACATTAATTATTGGTCTACTAGTCCTTTGCCTTTGTTTTATCTTTAGGTATTCTTATATAGATTTTTTAGGCTTTGACAGACCCCTTAAGTTTGCCTGTATACTTTGTGCTATCCTTGGCACAATAGGCGCCATCACCTCCCTAGTAGATGGAGTAAATAAAAATTTTGGAGAAAGAATTCTCCTTCTTGGTATCTTAAACCTAGTGATGGCCTTTGCCTATCCGATTTTACTAACAACAGAAAAAGCCCTAGCTCCAATAGAAAATCCCTACGTGACCTCTGCCCCAGATAAGGGCTACTCAACCAAGTTTAAAAAAGATTCTTCTTTTATCATAGAAGGTGAGCTTTACAAATTTCCTGTAAGCCTAGCTGATTTTAGTAAAAATGATTTTGACTATTCCCTAAAGGAGAAAGATGATAGACTTGTAGCTACAATTTCTAGAGCTGGTGAATCCTTTGAACCTAAGCCAACCTGGTTTACAGATGGAATTAATAACGAAGTTTACAGGGAATTTTACCTCCTAGAAGCCTACTATGACCTTAACACAGATAAAAACACTATTGAAACTGAGCCTATAAAAGAACTTTCTGCCTCCCTCATAAATAACAACAGGGACTTTGAAGTTCATGGTATAAAATTAGAAGATTCCCTTTACGATATTAAAAAGAACTTTGCTGATGAAATTACGGAAGATCCATCAAATAAAACATCTCCTATAAAAACCTACTATATAAAAACAAGTGACGGTTATACCCTAAGGCTAAACGCCCTAAATGGCAATATCCAATCAATAGACCTTTACTAGGGGGCTGTTGCAAATTGTGAATAATTATCGTCCCATCATCATGAGGTTCTCTCTCAAAGTTTCATGTTTAGCCCGCCGGCTCGAGGAGGTGAAACTTCACGAGAGGTTCTCATGATGATATTGGGACGATTTATTCATTCTGCAACATCCCCTTTTTAATGAGCTTTTATTTAAGTATAGTAATCTAAAGAATGGAGCAGAGATGGAAAATATAGAAAAAATCCTAATTGACCTTTTAAAGGACGACCCAGCATATATAAAAGAAAATAAAATAAATAAGGAAATACTCATAGCTAAAACCTATGCCTATGACGAAGATTTTTTGAAAAAACTTCTAAAAGAGCCCACTCTTAGGGCTAGGTTTTTTAAGAATCTTGATACTATAGCTATCTTTAAAATCAACGAATTTATATCCTTTATAGGCAAGGCTCAGTTGATAATAGAAGATAAAAATCTAATAAATGATATAACTTATAATTTTTACGAAGATAAACCCAATAAGCTTTTAGATCTAGCCTATAAAGACAACCTATTTTTGGGATTAAGCAGGGATATAGACTACAAGTTTAAGACAAAATTTCATGTAAGCTACCTTAGCGGAGAGGATTTAAAAGAAAAAATTTACCTTGGAGACCTAAAGCTCTACAAGGAAGAAGAATCTTTTAAGGATACAGGTGAGATAAAAGAATTAAAATACAAGGCCTATGACCTTTTAAAGGAAGACTACAGGGAAAAAGACGGATTCATTTCTATAAATAGCGAAAATACCAAGGCCCTCAAGTCTTATATCACTGTATTTTCAAGTCCTTCCTATTACTTAAATATGCTAAAATTTTTAGGTGAAGAAAAGACTAAAAAAATCCTAAAAGACCTAAACGATTTGATATTAAAGAAAAGTTCCTACTTTACAGGCAAAAACATGGGCTATTACACCATCATCAAAGACTCCCTGCTCAGGGAATTTGATGGTTTTAACCTATCTTTTTTAAAGATTTCCAATGTTTTAAATGATTTTTCTAAAACTGACGAGATTTTTAAAATCTTATCATCAATAAACAAAAAAATAAAAAAAGACCCAGAAATAAATATAATCTATGAATTTATAAATAAGGCCCTAGAAGAACTTGGAAAAATTGAATATAACCCAAATGCCAAGGATAAAGACTTTTATAAGGCTTATCTGTCCCCTCTTGAATATGAATTTAAGGACAGCCTAAATATATTTGAAAAGCTAAATAATTTCTATAAAAACTTAGCCCAAAAAGAAGATAGTCTAAGAAGCTGCGAAGAAGCTATTTCCTATGATATAAAAGAGCTAATCAACCTTTTAACAGTTAAACCTTCTGACTACGAAAAACTAAAAGACGATAAAAACAGATTATCTATCGGCCATTACACCTCCCTAGATAGCCTGGGCTACCTAATTGATGATGACATGGAAGAAGTAGCAGCTATTTATAGAAATAAGCTAAGACTAACAAACGCCAGGATGCTAAATGACCCCATGGAAGGCAAGGCACTTTTTGAGTACCTAAACGATGGCAACGAAGATTATATAAGCTTAAATAACTACGTTAACAACAAAATCTACCTCCTTTCAGCATCTAGTATGGCAGATAGTCTTCCTATGTGGAAGCAGTACGCAGACGATACCAAAGGGGTATTCCTAGAGTTTTCCAAAGAGTTTATAAAATCAATTATAAATGATAGAAAAATCAAACTTGTAAGGGTCTTCTACATTGGAGATAAGGCCATTAACTACAACCAAAAATCTGATGAAATAAACGGCCTCTTAGAAAAATTAAAATTTGACTATAAGGCCTACCTAGCCAAGATTGTAAAATCCTATGGAAAGGATGTAAATGATAAAAGTGAACTTTTAAGATCTTTTAATAATGAAATCTTTTTAAAACTAGATAAGATTTCTTATTATTTCAAAAAAGATTCTTATGCCTATGAGGGCGAATACAGGATAGTTGTAGACCTTGATGAGGATAGTAGTCGTGGGCATTTTAAGGAAATAAAATACCATAATCCAAACTTTCCTTTGCCATTTTTAGGTACCTACCTAACCGACTACGACCTTGAATACCAAAGGCTAATCTTTGGACCTAAGGCCATAGACAAGGACTATCTCGTTCCTTATATCAAATACTGCCTAGGAAAAGATATAGAAACAGTAAATTCTAAGATTAAATACAGATAAATCCGCAAATAAAAAGACCTGCTAGTGCAGGTCAATTTTTATTTGAGTTTTTCTTCGATAACTTTTTTATCAAAGCCAACTATGTCTTCTCCATCGATATTAATAACAGGTACACCCCTATAGCCCTTTTCTATAAGGTAGTTTACTGCTTCCTTATCTTTATCGATGTTTTTTTCTGTGTATTCGATGTCATTTTCCTTAAAATATTGTTTAGCTGCCTTGCAAAATACGCAAGTGTTTGATGTATAAATTGTAATATCGTGCATAATAAACCTCTTTCTATGTTCTCTATATTATATATACCCAAATTTAATAAATAATATATAATAATTTTAAGGCCTTTGGCCCTAGGTTTTATATATACCCCAAAATATAAAAAATAAAAGTAAGGGAGCAAATATGGATAATTTTACCTACCAATATTTAAAAGACCTATTAGAAATAGGCCATGAAATCGAATTTGATTTTGGCGGGATTTTCTGTTCTATAAATAATTGCCAAAATGAAAACCATAAAGCTAGCTGGTATTTTTCTACCAACCATAAAGACGAGTTTACAGATACTTTCCTTGCTGATTTTTACGACGTAGAAAGCCTTCTTACTTCCCTAGATAAAATAAAAATCAAAGAAAAAAGCCTAGAAGAAATCATAGACCAAAACCTCTATGACTCTTCCAGCCTAACAATTTTCTAGCTCGTTAGCAATTTTTATATAATCATCAAGGGAAAGATTTTCTGCCCTGAGATTTTCCTTAAGGCCCAAAGTTTCAAAGACTTTTTTGAGATCATCTTTTTCTGCCACACTAGACAAAGAATTTAAGATGGTTTTACGTCTTTTTAAAAAACCTGCCTTAACTAGGGCAAATAATTTTTCCTTGTTCACTTCTTCATCATAAATCCTCAAATCAAGCCTTAGGACAGCCGAATCTATTTTTGGTTGGGGCATAAAGACTGATTTTGGTACCTTGGTAAGAAGCTTCGCCTCAGAATAGTATTTTACAAATAATGACAATGAAGAATAGTCCTTGTCTTTTTCTGTGGCAAGCATCCTGTCAGCCACCTCTTTTTGGACCATAATGGTCATTGAGCGGCAGTCTAAATCTTCTTCAAAGATTTTTTCTATAATTGGGGTTGTTATATAGTATGGAAGATTTGACACAAATTCAAAGGACTCGCCGTCAAAATACTTATCCTGGATTTCTTTTAGATCAGTTTTTAGTATGTCTTGGTGGATGATTGTTACATTTTCAAAGTTGGACATATTTTCTTCTAAAATTGGAATTAAGCTCGAATCAACTTCTATTAGAACAAGCTTTTTGCAAGTTTTTGCCATTTCATAGGAGATTGTCCCAATCCCAGGTCCCACTTCAATTACGTTTTTGCCGGCAATATCAGCCCCATCAACAATTTTATCTACAAAATTTTTATCAATCAAAAAGTTTTGGCCCAAAGATTTGGAAAACCTAAAACCGTAGAGGTCTATTATCTCTTTTACCACTCTTGGTGAATATAATTTTCTCATAAACTTTCAACCGCCCTTTCAAATTCTTCTCGGCTTACCCCAAAGGAATTCAGCTTGGCTAAAAGTCCCTTGGAATTATAATAGCCGATCCCTAACAATTCTCCAAGCCTAGCTCTTTTCTCTCGAGATCCTTCCCCTATTGATAGGCCATTTTTGACAAGATCTGCCATAGAAAATTCTTCCCTGCGACTAGTTTCCTCTGCCTTGGCTCTTTTTA
>Ga0079226_10004893_pt1 | contig 10248 bp, 7 predicted proteins | sample Poulit2014_FD_76345 | JGI IMG/M metagenome (GOLD analysis project Ga0079226, IMG submission 76345) | Agricultural soil microbial communities from Georgia to study Nitrogen management - Poultry litter 2014 | ecosystem: Environmental > Terrestrial > Soil > Agricultural land | place: USA: Georgia... | reverse complement strand
TTTTAGGGTTTTGTTATTTATTCTGGGAGTCGGGAACATATTAATTGATAGGAATGATAGGCGATTTTTTTTCGTGAGTGTGAGAGTTATTGGATATTTCGATTCGATTTGTGTCATTTTTGAAAGATCAAGTGTTATCTTAATGTCTCTCAGTAGCTATGAGGATGAGAGATATATTCAAACTAAAAAAGCTATTCGTTTAGAAAAATTTCTTTATAAATATAAGTCTTAGGAAATACTTGAAAAAGATTACCTTCTTATATGTATTTTTGTTTCTTTAAAAACATAATATTATGCGATACGCTGTTATCTCTTTGGTTCTTCTATTTTTTGTTGCATGTAGTAGTGATGATACGAAAAACTATAACAATCCGTATCTTATTCCTCACACGGTCAACCTTAGTTTAAACTTGAATTTACCTCAATACAACAGTTTAAAATATCCTGGTAATAGCGTTACCATTTACCATCAGGGGATTAAAGGTATTGTGGTTTACTGCCTGAACACGGATTTGTATATCGCGCATGAACTTAGCGATCCTAATCACGTCCCTAATGAATGTTCGGTGATGACCATCAGCGGTGCAGTCGCTACTTGTCCTTGTCCAGAGGATGACAACTCCTATGATTTGGTCACGGGACAGCATCAAAGTAGTAAAGAAAAATATCCTATGCTACAATATAGAACTAAACGCGAAGGCAATATCATACGAGTCTATAATTAATAAGAGAAAGGTCTTGTAGGAAAAAATCCTACAAGACCTTTTTTATTGATCGGACAAAATCGATTTCTTAAAATAGAATAGAGATTCCTAATAAGAAATTGGTGCCTGCTTGTGGATAATATCCGGTTCCTTCTTGTGTAAAAATACTACCTGGATTGGTATAATCATCTTCGTATGTATAGTAAAACCCATTGGAAGAGTATTTCTCATTGAAAATATTGTTTATCAAAGCGCTGAAAGTTATGCTTTTGGCAAAAGTTTTCGGCTCCCATATATAATAAAACTGAAGGTCATTTACAAAGTAATCTTCAAGCTTAGACGCTTTTGTCTGGGTGTTGCCCATATATTGTGCTCCTACATATTTTGATAATAAACTAATATTAAAATTGTATAAAGGATTATAAGAGAATCTATTACTGGCTATGATTCTCGGTGAGAAAGAAAGATCGGTATCTCCAAAATACTTAAGCTCTCCATCCCAATCCATCACAAAATCTTTATTTTTATTTACACTAAACGTAGTATTTGCCATCCAAGAAAATTTGGAGTGTAATTGCCAGCTAACATCTATTTCTAGTCCTGTTCTAAAGCTTTTTCCACTACTCGTTCTAATCGGTCGTCCAACATCATCCAATTCGCCTGTAAGTATCAGCTGATTGCGATAGTACATATAGTATAGGTTAGTGTTTAAAATGAATTTATTTGATTTATAACGCCAACCTAACTCCCAGTCATCCAAAGATTCTGCTTCTTCAATTTCTTCTTCAAAATCTTGTCGATTAGGCTCTCGATGTGCTTTCGCATAGGAAGCATAGAATTGACTAGCTGGAGAAAGCTGATAGGATAATCCTGCCTTAGGGTTAAAGAAAGAAAAATCTTTATCGATATCCAATTCGAAAATACTAGAGCTTAATCCTTTGGTCTGATAATTTACGAAACGACCTTGTATATCTGCGAAAACCTGCCATTTATCATTTAAATTATAATTTGTTTTTACAAAAACAGTCCATTCAGTTTTTTCAGCATCACTAAAATAATAGCGATCTCCCATTGAAGTTCCTGCAGTATGTTCGGCCCAGATTACCTCTCCAAAATGATCTCCTGTATATTTACTAAAGAATCCCCCAAGGGTAACATCCCAATCGTCAGAAGTATATTCTATATTCGAACTCACTACAAAATAGTTATTGTCCAGCCATCGACGTCTTATCAAATCGGTCCGGTCGATCCACTCACCATTCATCTCATAGGGGGTCATTCCATAAGTTTCGAACTTATCATCCTCTCTATATTGTTCGAAATATCCCAACCCTTTCGTGTAGTTTAATGATAAATTGGTACTCCAAGCATGATCGATACGTTGATTCCAATGTAATTGATAATGATCTTGTTTGTAGTTATCCGTTTCATCTTTATAAAACTTAATGTTTCCATCTACATCATAGTACATTCCAGCACTATTAAAGGTTCTATGGTCTTTCATCGTTTCCGCATCTACTCCATTCCATGCTTGATAGGTTTGTTGGTCTCCACCAAATACAATGGCTTTGATTAAAGTATTGTCTGTTAAATAGGCTCCATGTACATAATAGGAACTCAAATCTGTAAAAGCACGATCTATATATCCATCTGACTTTATCTTGGAGAGCCTTCCCGCCATTTCAAAATTATCATCGATCAGCCCAGTACTAAATTTTGCGGTATGTTTCCATGTATTAAAAGATCCGAAGGAATTGGATAATAAAGCATAGGAATCTGTAGAAACGGCATCCGTTTGTAAATTGATACTAGCACCAAAAGCTCCAGATCCATTTGTAGAGGTTCCTACTCCCCGTTGCAATTGCAGGTCTTCTACCGAAGAGGTAAAGTCGGGCATATTTACCCAGAAAGTTCCTTGACTCTCCGCATCGTTATAAGGGATACCATTCAAGGTAACATTAATTCGAGTGGCATCGCTTCCTCTTACTCTAATTCCTGTATATCCCACCCCTGCTCCAGCATCGGTAGTGGTAACAACAGAGGGTAGAAAATTCATCATAATAGGCAAGTCTTGTCCAAGATTTCGTTTCTCCAGTTCTTCTTTATCCAAATTACTATGAGTAATCGGTGAGTTGGCGTCAACTCGTACCGCCCTAACTAATACTTCTTCTAAAGTTTGAATACTAGATGTCAATTTAAAATTGAGCACCTGATCTTGATTCAGTTCAATCTCTTTTTCCAAAGCTTCATATCCCAAATAATGTACCTCAACAATCGTACTTCCAGGGTTTAACTTCAATTCATACTCTCCATCAAAATTACTAGACGTAGCTCGATTCTGATTTTTGACAAGAATGGTAGCGCCCATTAAAGACTGATTTTGATCATCAGTAATTTTGCCTGACAAGCGATACTCTTGTGCTAAAACAGTAGCAGACATAAGAGACAAGAAAATAAAAATAATGTGTTTTTTCATTCGTAATAGTTTTTAATACGAATAAAAAGGGGCTATTATTCTATTGTTTTAAAATATTAATAAAAGCCGAAAAATACGCACAAAAAAACCCTTTAGATTACAGTAATCTAAAGGGGTGACGCATAATCCCAAAATCATAAGTTTTATGATTTCTTATTTTCCCTTAGCAGCATTACCTGCCCAGGTTCTTTGGGTATCATCTCAGCCCATTATTATAATGAGCACCCCTTTATTGAGAATGTGTACAAATATAATCAATATATCAATCAAAACAATTGTAATTGATTTTTCATTCTATTCTAATAACCTTCCCTAAATGGGGTTGACCGTTTTGATTAATTATTCATTCATTTATAACGAGGCTCTTAGATACTTATTAATCTAGGATTCTTTACTAACACAAGCTAGACCAATCTCAAGCTTACATTGGACATCGAATGCTGACCGATGGACGAGTACAGTCTTGACTTTTTTGTTTCAAAACAAAAATAAAAGTAATTTCTATATGTTGTAAATGTGGGAGTCGAAGACATACGAATCGTGCTCCATTACATCCCGAACTCAGAGTATAGGTCAAAGTTTTTTTGACAATGCATCGTCATACCAATATTATGTTTTATAACTTTACTCCTATGAAAAAGTCGAAAAATAAATTTCCTTTTAAAATAATCCTGAGCTACCTAGTGATCAGTCTTTTAGCGGCTGGAGTAGCTTATATTCTTATAATGGAATTTAAGAATCTTAGTCTAGCTAATGATGAAGACAACCAGTTTAGATTTGTGGAAGCTGGAACCTTAATCAATTATGTGTATGAGGTAGATAGTTATTCTAGAATAGCCTTATTGACTTTTTCTGAATCAGATTATGATTTATATAAAACCAAAGCAGATTCTTTATTTGGACAAATTGATAAATTAAAAACCCATACACAAAACGAACAGCAGCTTATTCAACTAGACAGTGTAAAGACTCTTATCGAAGGCAAGAATAAGACTATTGAACAATTACGTTTTCTCAAAACTACTTATAGTCAAGATACTTCTTTGGACGATATTTTAGAAGAGTTTAGAAAACTGGAGAGTTCGATGGGAAAAATAACTTTGGAAAACTTTGTCAATGATCCTTCTCGATTAAGTGAACAAGAAAGGAGTAATTATTTGGCATATATCGATTTTCTTAACTCTACCAATGATCCTGATAATCATGTCTCTACCGATATTGTGCAATCCACTTTGGAGGCTACTCGATATATAGTAGCAGAAACTAAAAAAGAGAATTCACGGGCACGAAGTCAGCTTGAACAGAAAGAAAATGAATTGATACGAACTGAGTTAGATCTTTCTAGTCAACTGAGAAAACTTATTACTGCTTTTGATGCTGAGGCTACAAAAATGCGTTTTGATACGGAAAGAAGGAAAGAAGAAACTTATCAACGTACATTGCAAACTCTAAACATAGCAGGGATTATCGGTTTGATAGTTATTTTATTTTTTATTTATCTTACGCTCACAGATTTCTTCAAAGCAGAACGATTTAAGAAAAACTTACAAATAGCAAAGAAGTATTCGGATTCTTTGGTAAAAAGTAGAGAGCAATTATTGTCAACTGTAAGCCACGACCTTAAAACACCTTTGCATACTTTATTGGGTTTTTCTCAATTATTGGAAAACACTAATCTAGACCAACAACAGACTCATTACGTTACTCAACTTCATACCAGCGCGGGTTATGCGAGTAAACTAGTAGAGGATTTACTCGACTATTCCAAGTTGGATGCAGGGTCGCTTACGCTTAATAACGCAAGATTTTGTCTTAGTGACCTTATTGAGAAAATAGCAGAATCTAATCATGCTGTATATGCTACAAAAGAAGTGGGGTTAAAACTTGACATCGCAGAAGGTTTAAAAGGAGTTTGGTTTATCAGTGACCCTATTCGTTTACAGCAAGTATTGAATAATCTTATTAGCAATGCTTTTAAATTTACCGAACATGGATGGGTAGGCATTAAGGTTCGACCTTCAAAGAAAGAAGGAGATTTACATTGGATTGAATTTAAAATAAGCGACACGGGAATCGGCATTCCAGAAGACAAGATTGATAGTATTTATGATGAATTTATACAAGCAGGCACCACCACACATTCTCAGTATTCGGGTTCAGGATTGGGCTTGACCATTACAAAGAAACTAGTCCTGCTCCTCAATGGGCAGTTAACACTGGAAAGCACCCTAGGAAAAGGTACAACTTTTATCTGTGAACTTCCTTTGTCTTTAAGTTCTAGACAAAAATCAGGAGACCAAGCTCCTATTGATACTCTCAAAGTTCCTAGAAAAGCTTTGGTCTTTGATGATGATCCCACAATGTTGGCATTGTTAAGAGAACTGTTAACAAGTATTGGTATTGAATCGCATGTGTTTACAAACTATAAGGAAGTGGAGCATCAAAATCTGGAATATGATTTTGTTTTGACAGACATTCAGATGCCAGAAATTAACGGTTTCGAAATTTTAGAACGGCTTCAAGACCATGGGGAATTACAATATAAGGAACAACCTATTTTGGCAATGACTGGGAATACAGATTATGCTACAAAATATTACACAGACCTAGGTTTTTCATCAGTACTAAAGAAACCTTTTCCATTAAATATATTGGTTGAAGCCCTACAGACTTTTTTCCCTAGATGGCAGGTTAAATCAGAAGCTACCTTTCATCTTCCAGACCAAGATCTCAATTCTTCGGCAATTTATTCTTTACGAACATTGGAAACATTTTTAGATTCAGAAGATGCTATTTCCGAAATATTAGATGTTTTTATTCTAGAAACACAACAAAACATGGAGTTGCTCCAAAAGGCTATAGCTACCTTAAACTATGATGAGATACAACATTTAGCACACAAAATGAAGACCATGGGCAAACAAATAGCAGCCAAAAACGTAGTTCCTCTCTTGTATGAGTTTGATTCTCCTCATGTAAATGAATTGGCTATAGAGACTTTAACTCAGATGTATTCTAAATTGGAGATAGAGTTTCAAAATTTATTTGAAGCTATAAATAAAAGACAAGGTTAATATTTAGAATCTAGGCCGTATTGTTTTAATTTATTATACAAAGTTTTACGAGCTATATTCAAAAGTTTGGCGGCTTCAGATTTATTATTATTAGTGCGTTCCAAAGCTTGGATTATAGTTTGCTTTTCATATTCTTCTTTGGAAAGCATCAAAACATCTTTCTTAATTTTGGGGACAAACAGCTCATCAGTATGTTGGACCTCCTTAGGAATTACCTCTAAAGGTATTAAAGTATCATCTGTTAATAATACGGATCGTTTAATGATGTTTCTTAGTTCTCGGAGATTACCTGGCCAGGCATAATTAAAAAAAGCTTGTTGTGCTTCTGGGCTCAACCCTAGTACTTCTTTGTTTAAAGCTTGATTGGCTTCCTTTAAAAAGAAATCTACAAAGAGAAGTAGATCTTCTTTACGTTCACGTAGTGGTGGGATTTCGATAGAGAACTCATTCAGACGGTGATATAGATCCTCTCTAAATTTCCCTTCTTCAACAGCTTTCACGAGATTTTCATTGGTCGCCGAAATAATCCGTACATCTACCTCTATTTCTGTATTGCTTCCTACAGGCTTTATTTTTCTTTCCTGCAAAGCTCTTAAAAGTTGTATTTGATTCTGATAAGAAAGGTTCCCTACTTCGTCAAGAAATAATGTTCCTGTATGAGCCGCTTCAAAATGTCCTTTTTTATCATTTACTGCTCCTGTAAAGCTTCCTTTTATATGTCCAAAAAACTCACTAGCCGCAATCTCTTCTGGGATAGCACCACAATCTACGGCTATAAATGGACCTTTGCTCCTATCGCTATATTCATGTATGGTTTGTGCTGCTACTTCTTTTCCTGTACCACTTTCCCCTTCTATTAAAACACACATCGAGGTAGGAGCAACTAGCTTAAGGTGTTTATTGAATGTTTTGGACGCTAAGCTATTACCTAGCACCACATTGGAAGAAGTGGTAGGGGTAGCTTTGGTTTTGGATTTTGGAGTTTTGGATTCTTTAGCCTTATTTTTATCAGAGGGTTCTATAGCCTGCTCTATTATCATGAGTAACTCCTCGGGTCTGAAAGGTTTGGATATATAGTCTATTGCTCCTTTTTTGATAGCTTCTACCGCAGTACTCACATCTGCATAACCAGTCATGAGGATCGTAGGGATTGGTTTTTTTTGTTTTTGAGCAAGATTTAATAGGTCCATTCCTGAATCATCAGGCAATTTTAAATCTGTAATCAATAAATCGAAATCATCATCAGCAATGCGAAGCCTAGCATTTGCACCTGATGTTTCTAAATGCACATGATATTTTTTTCGTTGCAAAAAACGCTGCAGCATTGTTCCAAATGCTAAATCATCCTCTATTATTAAAACTTTTTTCTCCATAATACAATTCGAGCGTAAAAATACGAATTATCTAATAGAAGAATTAATTAGGTAAGGATAATTACCAATAAAAAATGGACGTCTTTTCAGACGTCCATTTTGGAGTTTTTGAAACTAAACTTAAAGCTTTCGCTTTAATCCACTCCCCCTTTTTTATTTTAAATATGTTTGATGACTATATTATCAACTTCTCTTGTAACTTACATATAGAAATATCTGTGCCGAAAACTACAACCATCACCTATCCAAAACAAAAAAATCCTATTAAGATAATAACCAGAGAGTTAACTAAAAACCAATATAACATACAAAATTACGCAATACGAACCTTCTGTATATTCTGTAGCTTTCTTACTCACAACTACGTTACACATTACACACTTTACACAATTTTGTTATCAAGAAAAAGAGAGCCTATATGGTCAATTACAAAATCAAGCCGGTTTTGCTCATCACCTTTTGCGATAATATACGGCTTGTTAGCATCGATTAGTCTTTGCTCAAATAAATCAAACATTGCCTCTCTGTCTTCAGGTCTATCTCGAAAAGCATCTATTTCCCATGGCACATCAATATGCGTAAGCACATATAGTTCATAAACGTTTTTAAGAGCAAATGTTGTTAGCTCTTTTGGACTTTTCCCAAAATAATAAGTAGCATAGACTTCAAGTTCTAAGAGATTGGTATCGCAAAATAGAAAAGTTTTTGCTTGCTGCAATCTAGTGTTTTCCATTAGCATTTGTCCTTCGGCAATGGGCATTAGTTCTTCATAGGAGACCAATTCACCCTCTGGATCCACCACTTTATCTTCCAAGTACAATCGCATATATTCTGGTACCCAACTAGTATTATAATGCGCAGCTAATTGCCGAGCTAATGTAGTTTTACCTGTAGATTCAGGACCATACATGACTATTCGAATTATTTGACTATCTTTTTGTGATAGATTTCTTTCCATGCTAAATATCCTTTTATTGCTAAGAATGTGAATAGAAAATATTGAATACTTGTAAAGGTTAAACCTTTATAGAAGTATAATGGCACTGATATAATATCACCTACTATCCAATATATCCAATTATCTACTTTTCTTTTTGCCATCAACCACATTCCTACAAAGAAAATACTTGTGGTAATCATATCGACATAGGCTGTCCAACTATCTAAATAATCAAAAAACCAATACACCAGATATACGAAACCTAATGCCGCCAAAAAAAGCAATAATGAATAGGAATGTTCTTTACGAGTAGCAAAGCTAATTGGTGTCAACGGCGAATCATCTTCTTTGGTTCGGGTCCAAATATACCATCCATAAATACTCATACTAAAATAATAGGCATTGATCATCATATCACCTAGCAATACCCACTTGTATAACAAGTAAACAAAAATAGCTGTACTGATCATCCCAGTAGGGAAAACCAAGATGTTATTCTCTTTTGAATACCAGACAGAAAGAAATCCAAAAATGACAGCCGTTATTTCTAATACAATATCTACTGTGGCATATTCACTATATTGGGAGAAAAGAAATTGAATAATTTCGTTGAGCATATCTTAATAATCGAGGTTAAGAAAAATCTTTCGCAAATCTACAGAAGTTTTTTGCTAGTTATGATTCATTATAGGATAAACATAGGCACCTCCAAAATTTTCGAATTCTAAAAATTTAACTTCGAAGTCTTTTTTCATTCCTTTGAATTGCAGACTTGCTGTTGTTCGCAAGCTTCCTAAATCGAAGTCATCAACATCAATATCTTTTAAGAAACTCACTCCTTTGGTTGAATAACACTTATATATTGCCTCTTTTGCAGCCCATACCAAAGTTAACTTTCTTATAATAGCATCATCATTTGCCAAGGTTCTATACTCATGAATTGGAGTAAACTTACTGGCTATATGAAGAATCTTTTCTTGTTGTTTTTCTATATCCACCCCTATACAATTGTTCCCGATTACAATAGCAGCAAACTGATGGGAGTGAGAAATACTAATACACTTTCCATTATACAATAAGGGTTTCCCTGTGGATTCATAATAAAGATCCGCGTCCGAAAGCTGAACTTCTTTTAACAAATGACGCACGGCAAGATATCCTTTTTGATGGATAGAACTTTTCATATTTTGCAATCTATGCTCAGAAGTAGGCGTCAGCTTAATAGGTTGATAAAGTTCCTCTAAGGTTTCTTCTATCTTCCATATCAAAAGTTTATGAGTAGCATCAATTGTTATAGTTTTAAAAATCGGCATAAGGTCTTCTAAATATTATGTAATTTTGCAATGTATTTTTCACATTGAAATTAATTGAAAATGTACAATAAAAACAATTCTATAATTAATCATTTCAAATATACTAATATGTCTACACAAACCTCACCTTATGTTGCTTACAAAGTTAAAGACCTCTCTTTAGCAGAATGGGGAAGAAGAGAGATTGAATTGGCAGAAGCCGAAATGCCGGGATTAATGGCACTTCGAGAGGAATATAAAGAGGAGCAACCTTTAAAAGGTGCTCGAATTGCAGGTTGTTTACATATGACCATACAAACTGCTGTGTTAATTGAAACCCTCACTGCTTTAGGTGCTGAGGTCACTTGGAGTTCTTGTAATATATTTTC
>Ga0079226_10004892_pt1 | contig 10253 bp, 7 predicted proteins | sample Poulit2014_FD_76345 | JGI IMG/M metagenome (GOLD analysis project Ga0079226, IMG submission 76345) | Agricultural soil microbial communities from Georgia to study Nitrogen management - Poultry litter 2014 | ecosystem: Environmental > Terrestrial > Soil > Agricultural land | place: USA: Georgia... | reverse complement strand
TGAAATATTGCGAATTTCAAACCCGTCTTCATTCTGAAATAACATTTTAGAGGTCCATGTTTTGTTGTCCATTTCATAAAGATCCATAAATCGTTCATCAGGTTTATTAGATTCATAGAAAAAGGATGTTTGATCGTCACTCCATTTATAAAAAAATGCTTTTTCGTTTTTGTCAGGCGTTAAGTCTGTCACACTCCCATTTTCATCATGAAGATAAATATGCGTTATTTCATTGCCGCCTTGATCACTTTCGTACAGAAAACGCTTGTTGCTGTCGGGAAAATAAGTTATTGGCAAAACTAGATTGTCTTTCGAAAATGTGAGCTGCCGTGATTCGCCTCCATTCACATCAATTGCATGAGCATTATATATTCCCGATTTATCACTCCCATATAAAATAGTTTGATTATCATGTGATATGGAAACGTTAAGAAGGCTCTCCGTATTCATAAACTGTTCAATGGTATAGCGTTGTGGCTTTACAATCTTTTGGTTAATGTTACTTTTCAAATCGTCCACTCCTCTGTATTTGGGATACATACTATATTCTTCCATTAACCGTGAAAATCCTTTTTTAATTATCGAAAGTAAAAATTAATAGTAATTCAATAATATTCATACTCGCATCTCCGCTCGTCCCACTCACACGTCTCGACAATCATCCCACTATTACTCTCCACAAATACAAAGTCCCTAACTAGCACACATTGCTAATTGACATTTACACTACAAATGTTTAAAATATAATAAACTGAAAAGTCCGACATGTCATTATGGGGAGGAATCTGTTTGCAATTAAAAAATAAACATCTCATCATTACCGGAGGGGCTTCCGGATTAGGTGAAGCAACGGCACGAATGGCGATTTCAAAAGGGGCTAGAGTCACTGTTTTAGATTTGAATAAAGAAAAGGCGGTTGCCCTTGAAAAAGAGTTTGGTAATGAATTTTCATTCATTGAAACAGATGTAACAAGTGAATCGAGCGTGCAGTCTGCTATTGAAAGGACAATCAACCAGCTTGGTGATATACATATCGTAGTCAACTGTGCAGGTGTGGCTGAAGCGAAGAAGACGCTCGGAAGAAAGGGGCCACACAGTTTAGAGGCATTTTCCAAAGTCATTCATGTTAATCTTATCGGGACGTTTAATGTCATCCGACTAGCTGTTGAAAAAATGTCTAACAATGACCCTGACGAAAACGGAGAAAGAGGCGTGATCGTTAATACAGCTTCAGTTGCCGCATTTGACGGGCAAGTGGGTCAAGTGGCTTACAGTGCTTCAAAGGGTGGTATTGTCGGCATGACGCTTCCGCTTGCTAGGGACTTGGCGGAACATGGCATCCGAGTGATGACAATAGCACCGGGGATATTTAATACACCACTTTTTGCTTCTTTACCTGAAAAAGCGAAAGATGCATTAAGCAAAATGACGCCTTTCCCGTCTCGACTCGGTCATCCTAGCGAATACGGGCAACTTGTTGGGAGTATAATCGAGAATCCTATGTTGAATGGGGAAGTAATTCGGCTTGATGGCGCCATCCGGATGCAACCTAAATAAGGAGTCTAGTTTGTATTGCCAATGATACGCAGGAAAATGAAAGCGTTTACTAATAGAAAGTTTAAGAAGAGGTGAACAAATGTTACCTAGACCATTTTTAAAAGAAGAACATGGGATGTTTAGACGCTCGTTAAAACAATTTTTGGAAAAAGAAGCAGCTCCCTACATCGAGGAGTGGGAAGCGAATAAGGAAATCCCTCGTTCATTTTGGAAAAAGGTTGGTGAGCAAGGATTTTTATGCCCTCAAGTCGATGAGAAATATGGTGGTTTGAATGCTGATTTCGGTTATGCCGTTGTTCTGTCAGAAGAGTTTGACCGCATTAGTGTCGGCATGGTTGGCTTTGGTCTTCATAATGATATTGTGATTCCTTATATTGAAGAATTAGGGACTGAAGAGCAAAAGGAGCGCTGGCTCCCAGGTTCGATTAGTGGAGATTTAATTTCAGCCATCGCAATGACTGAGCCAGGTGTCGGTTCTGATTTAGCGGCCGTAAAGACGACTGCAGTGAAAGATGGTGATGAGTATATTTTAAACGGAGAAAAAACATTTATCACGAACGGTCACTCCGCTGATATTGCTGTGGTTGTCTGCCGAACTGATCCAGAAGCACATCCGCCACACCGGGGACTTAGCTTGTTTGTCGTCGAAGCAGGAACACCAGGCTATACAAAAGGGAAAAAGTTAAGAAAGCTAGGCCAACATGCCAACGATACGAGCGAATTAATTTTTGAAGATGTGCACGTTCCTGCTAACAACTTACTTGGTGAGGAAGGAAAAGGATTTTACTACTTAATGAATCATCTTCAGCAGGAACGGTTGCTAGTCGCGATTCAAGCGATGGCTTCATGTGAATTAATGCTTGAAGAAACGGTTGATTACGTTAAACAGCGAGAAGCGTTCGGTAAACCAATCAGTCAATTTCAAAATACCCAGTTCAAATTAGCTGAATTAAAGACGGAAATTCAGATTGGCAGAACGTTTGTGGATCAATTGATTGGAGCCCATATGAAAGATAAAGATATCGTTAGTGAAGTGTCCATGGCCAAGTGGTGGACGACAGATTTGGCTAAAAAAGTAGCGTCTGAATGTCTACAACTCCATGGAGGTTATGGTTATATGGAAGAATACGAGATTGCTAGACGGTATCGTGATGTTGCTGTGTCCTCAATCTACGCCGGATCAAATGAGATCATGAAAACGATTATTGCTAAACAAATGGAGCTTTAATCTAAAAAAGGGGGAAGTGTTTTGCCGCTACAATCTGTAAGAGTCCTTGATTTAACTCGTTTACTTCCAGGACCCTTTTGCACTATGATCCTGGCAGATTTTGGTGCGGACGTCATCAAAATTGAGGAGCCAAAAATAGGCGACTATGCTAGGAAATTTGAACCACTTGTCGATGAAAACAGCGCGATGTTTCACTCGTTAAATCGCAATAAAAAAAGTGTCTGTCTTGATTTAAAATCAAAAGAAGGCAAAGACACTCTATTAAAAATGATTGACGAAACAGATGTGTTCGTGGAGTCGTTTCGACCTGGTGTAATGGAAAGACTTGGATTAAATTATGACATTTTTAAAAAACGAAACCCACAATTAATCTATTGCTCGATTACAGGATACGGACAAGACGGACCATATGCCAATCATCCAGGTCATGATATAAATTATTTAAGCTATGCAGGTTTGCTTGATTTAATGGGGCATGACAACGGAAAACCCGTAATTCCAGCAACTCAAATTGCTGATATAGGAGGTGGTGCTTTACCCGCAGCCATTGGTATATTATTAGCTTTATATGAACGCGAAACTTCTGGGGAAGGTCAATTCATTGATATTTCAATGCTTGACGGTGTTATATCATGGCTACAAGCGGTATTGCCGAATCTATTAATAGGAGGGGAGGTTCCTGAACAAGGAAAGGAAATGTTAAATGGTGGGCGTGCATGTTATACAGTTTATGAAACAAAAGATGACAGATATTTATCTGTTGGCGCCTTAGAACCCAAGTTCTGGGAAAAGTTTTGTGCAAAAATTGGTCGTGAGGACTTTATTCCATTATTAGAAGCGACTATCCGTGAACAACATCGTTTAAAATATGAGATTCAAAACATTATTTATGAAAAAACTCTAGACGAATGGACGGAGATTTTCTCAAATGTAGAAGCTTGCGTGTCGCCTGCTCTAACGCTGGAAGAGATGACAAGACATCCGCAAGTGCTCGCACGACAAATGATCCAATCGATTCACCATGAAGGAAAATCCACAAAAGTGGTTGCTAATCCAATTAAACTTTCAAGAACCCCACCACAATTTAAACAACCAGTACCAAAATTAGGTCAGCATACAAATGAATTTGTGCACCCACATTATATTAAAACATCTTTAGACTAATCTATTCATATATATTTTAATAAAAAGGAGATGGTCGAAATGATGAACACCCCATTAACCGTTACCTCCATGATAGAACGTGCAGAAAAGTATTTCCCGAAAAAAGAGGTGATATCGCGGACGCTTGGTGGCATACACAGGCTCAACTATAAAGAAATTGGTAAAAGGACAAGAGCGCTGTCCAGTGCACTTGAAAAGCTCGGGATAAAGAAAGGTGACCGTGTCGGAACACTCGCTTGGAACCATCATCGCCACTTAGAAGCATATTTTGCCATTCCATCAATGGGCGCAGTTCTCCATACGATTAATATCCGCCTGCCTGAGGAGCATTTAATTCATATTATCAATCACGCAGAAGATAAGGTCCTTTTAATAGACCCTGATATTTTACCGATGATTGAAAAAATCCACGAGGAACTAGAAACCGTCGAAGCATTTATCGTCATGGGTGAAGATTATTCTGTGCCGAAATCGGAACTTGATCCGCTTTATTCATATGAACATTTACTCGCTGAAGGGAATTCAAGTTATGAATATACCGTTGAATTGGATGAAAATGATCCAGCTGGTATGTGTTACACGTCTGCAACTACTGGAAAACCAAAAGGTGTGGTCTATTCACACCGTGGAATCACCCTTCATAGTATGGCGTTCAGTATGGTTGATACGGCTGGTTTATCCGAATCAGACGTGGCTATGCCAGTCGTTCCGATGTTCCATGTCAATGCGTGGGGAATGCCATTTGGTGCAACATGGCTAGGATCAACACAAGTCCTCCCAGGGCCAATGGCTACCCCAAAAGTATTAGCTGAACTTATCGAAACATACAAAGTAACTGCAACTGCAGGAGTGCCGACGATTTGGCTTGGATTGTTAAATGAGTTAGACTCTGGAAATTACGACATGTCAAGCTTACGTGCGATTCTATGTGGGGGATCAGCAGCGCCAAAAGGGCTCATCCAAGGGTTTGAGTCGAAACATGGTATTCCGTTTATCCATGCGTACGGAATGACGGAAACAACGCCGCTTGTAACGCTAGCTCGTCTTAAAAGTTACCAGACAGATCTGCCAGAAGAAGAGCGACTTAAGATTCGCGGGAAGCAAGGTCTTGTCGTTCCAGGACTTGACGTCAAAATAGTGAATGAAAATGGGGAAGTAAACCGTGACGGCGAAGATATGGGAGAACTATTAATCCGGGGCCCATGGATTGCTGATGAATATTATAAAGATGAAGAAAGAAGTGCGGAAAGTTTTCGAGATGGTTGGTTGCACACGGGAGACGTTGCAACCATGGATGAAGAAGGTAATATTGAAATTGTCGATCGTACGAAAGATTTAATTAAAAGTGGTGGAGAATGGATTTCATCTGTGGAACTCGAGAACTCGCTTATGGGGCATGAAGGAATTTTCGAAGCGGCAGTAGTATCTGTCCCACATCCAAAATGGCAAGAACGCCCGGTCGCTTGTGTCGTACTCCAAGAAGGAACTGAACTCACAAAAGAGGACATTATGGCATATCTAGAGCCGAATTTTGTTAAATGGTGGTTACCGGATGACGTCATTTTCATGGACGAAATTCCCAAAACATCTGTCGGTAAGTTTTTAAAACGCGCTTTAAGAGAACAAATCCGTGAACATTATTCAGTTGAGAAAAACTAATCCATTAAAGAGACTGATATAAATATGAGAGGATAACTCAATTCCGAACAGTGATTTAATATCTAAATCAACTGTTCGGATTATTTTTAAATTTAACTTTCGCAGCCATAGAATAAATTTAAATAGGGAAGGATTAATCTTATAGTTCGTCTAATCATCTTCTTGAATCTGTTTGAAATGGGACTAATTCTAAAAAAAGTCGAACTTTAGTTACCGTTGAACTATCAAGAAATAGCTGCTTATACACAAAAGGTATAAACTATGCAGTAACTAATGGGCTGCATTCAAAGAAAGCGTAATCGCGACCGTCTGGTATTGCTCTAGGCTGATGCTTTCCGCGGGCACGGCTTCAACTTTCGATATATAGGATGAGATTATAGGTGAAAGCACATAGAACTGGATGACGGCGCATAGGTTGAGACGGAGGCGCATAGAACTGGATGACGGCGCATAGGCTGAGACGAAAGCACATAGACCAAGACGGAGAAACTTAGTAGGCAGTTTATCGCAGGTTAACTGGCTGTAAGATCACCACTTCAAGTATTCGAGGGGAATCAAGAATTATAAGCGGGGGATCAACAGCCAGTAAAAGCCCGATTCGTTCAACTAACAATCAGTGGAGGAGTATGAAAACCCCCACTGATTGAAGTTTCACTTTATATCAAATGCGTAGTAATAAAGATGATTTTGTGTACTAAATGAAATGATGCACCAAACTCATGTAAACTGCATAAGGTTGTATAAGGTTCTTTAATTTAAATCTAAAATATCAATCACTCTTGTTATTTTTTAATATTGATCAGGGGGAGAACTGGCATGGAGATTAGATGGTATGATTGGATTGTTCCAACAAATCCTTTTGCTTCTATTGTCATAGGTTGCTTGTTTATACTCGTCCTTGCTTTTATTGTTTGGGCTGATACAAGAAATTATAAAACAACAGGCTTGGTGTTTATAAGCGGGCTTGGCATTATACTTATTAGTGTTGTTGTTTTAAGTGCGATTGGCTTCTACACATGACTTTACCGTTTATCCTGCCTACCACCTTATGCAGTTGTTTTTAATCCTCAGAAAACAATGCTATAGTAGAAATAATGAAAGCATGGACACTAAGGAGACGAGCTAGGAAATATAGTTTAAAATTTTTTGGAGGGTCTAATATATGTTATCAACCGATGATAGTCTGGCTTTACACACGGATTTATATCAAATCAATATGGCGGAAACATACTGGGCAGATGGTATTCATAATCGTAGGGCTGTGTTTGATTTGTATTTTAGAGAACTGCCGTTTAATAACGGGTATGCTATTTTTGCAGGTTTGGAACGCATTATTGATTATGTTAATAACTTTAAGTTTCACGAATCTGATTTGGCTTATCTAAAAGATGAACTAGGTTATTCAGAAGAATTTTTAAAGTATTTAAGTAAGCTTTGTTTTACAGGAAATATTAAATCGGTATGTGAAGGCGAAGTTGTTTTTGGTAATGAACCTCTGTTAAGGGTTGAAGCCCCGCTTGCAGAAGTCCAATTACTCGAAACAGCTTTACTCAACATTGTGAACTATCAAACATTAATTGCAACAAAAGCAGCGAGAATAAAACATATTGTTGGTGACGAATTATTAATGGAATTTGGAACCCGGCGAGCTCAAGAGATGGATGCAGCTGTTTGGGGAACTAGAGCTGCTTTCATTGGAGGATTTAACGCTACAAGTAATGTAAGGGCAGGTAAGTTATTTGGTATACCAGTGGCGGGGACGCATGCCCACTCGATGATCCAAGCCTATAAAGATGAATATGAAGCATTCAAAAAGTATGCAGACTGTCATAAAAATTGCGTGTTTTTAGTTGATACTTACGATACTTTACGCTCTGGTGTACCGAACGCTATTAAGGTGGCTAAGGAATTAAAAAATAAAATTAACTTTTTAGGAATTCGATTAGATAGTGGAGATATGGCTTATTTATCCAAAGAAGCAAGAAGAATGTTAGATGAAGCGGGTTTCACCGAAGCAAAAATATATGCGTCCAACAACTTGGATGAAGATACCATTCTATCATTAAAAAGCCAAGGTGCCAAAATTGATGTTTGGGGTGTTGGAACAAAATTGATCACCGCATATGACCAACCTGCTTTGGGGGCAGTATACAAACTAGTATCCATTGAGGATGAAAAAGGGAATATGCAAGATACAATTAAAATATCATCCAACCCCGAAAAGATGACCACACCAGGGATAAAAAAACTCTATCGGATCATTAACACGGTCAATCATCGTTCTGAAGGGGATTATATTACGTTAGAAGATGAAGACCCAAACAAAGAAGACAGATTAAAAATGTTCCATCCAATTCATACTTTTATTAGTAAGTTTGTCACAGATTTCAAAGCTAAAAATTTACACCATGATATATTCATAAACGGTGAACTTCAATATGAAAATCCGAGCTTAGAGAGTATGCAGGTATACGCATTGGAACAGCTGGATCTATTATGGGATGAGTATAAACGTACGGTACGACCTGAAGAATATCCTGTTGATTTAAGTCAGAAAACATGGGATAATCGCATGAAAAATATCCAAGAAGTACGTGAAAGTATAAAAAAGATAAAATAAATGAACACTTATCCATCCTTATACTTCAAATTACTGAGATGTAAGGATGGTTTTTTATTGTTTTAACCCCTTTTACTTAGGTTATAGGTTAACAAGGAAAGGTAGGGGGTTATGACTGCAGAAGTTGTCATTATGAATAAACTTGGTATGGCTTTAGCAGCAGACAGTGCGATTACAAGTGGCCGAGACGGGGTGCAAAAGATATACAATTCAGCTAATAAACTTTTTCTGTTATCAAAGCATCATCCCATTGGCATTATGATTTATGGTGCGGCCTCTTTTATGGAAGTTCCCTGGGATATTATAATTAAGTCATACCGTAATTATTTAGGCGATAAAAAGTATGAAAAAGTTTCTGATTACATGGAAGATTTATTGGACTTTCTCCGCCATGATGAAAGATTTAGTCAAGAGAATATAGAACATATTATACCGGACATTTTCAGATTTATTGAAGGAGATAGTACAAGAGGTTGAAGAAAATATTTATAATCAGAACGCCCCCACTGATGAAGAAGTTCAAGATGAAAAAGTGACGTCATTGCTAACTGATTGTATCCAGAGATATACTAAAAATTTTAAAAATATGGAAGAAAAGTTTTTAGACATAGATTATCCATCGTTTAAAACAAAATTTAATGACGTTATTCAGGAAATTAAAGAAGAAGTCATTTTTTATGAGATACCTCAAGACCTTGATGAAACGTTGTGCAAATTAGCTTTTGAAGCAATAAAAAAGGATTACTTTAGCATCGGAAGTACAGGGATTGTCATCGCTGGTTATGGTGAGAGTAATGGTGGAGAAACAACCTCTAAGAATCACGATAAAGAATTCTATCAAGTCATTGGACAAAAAGCGGCGAAGAACGCAGCCGCTAAAATAAAAACAATTCTTAACTGGGAATTAAGAATTGACCCAAGGGAAAAGGAGAGTGAATCTTCTTTTCCCTTCCATTTTATGTTAACAAAAGATAAATATTGTTTCAAATCAATTTACTTGAAATTTAAAGATTAGCTTTAAATAAAATCGGGATGACAGGACTTGAACCTGCGACCCCTGGCACCCCATGCCAGTGCTCTACCAAGCTGAGCCACATCCCGACGTTTAGTATGTTTTCAGTACTTTAGGAGTGTTATTATTGTACCGCTAATAATGTTTAAATTCAAGTTAATAGATTGATGAGGATCGTTCATTACAGTTTGTTTTCAAAAATGGAAAATGCCTTTTTATTTAAAAGTCAGGATAACCACCGTCGGGGATAAGATATGATTACAACACTGATATAGAAATGAGGTCTCTCATTAAAATGGGAGTGGCAAATCCAGAATCAGTGGAATAGTTTTATTAACAAGATTTATAATAGTGAAGCAATCCGCCGAATAACATTAAAGCCCACGGTACTAGGATTTAATGTTATTTTATTTATTAGAAAAGAATTCATTAAGGGCTCGTTCAATTTCTTTAAAATAGGTCCGTACAGGGATAGGTTCCATAATAATAGTACTATTCTTTTCCAAAGCTTCATAATTCATATGCCAAATGTATGAATTCCCAGGTAATAAAAATTGAATTTCTTCAAATTCGTTTTTATCCTTAACGTAATTAGAAATCATCAATGATATATTATCAAATTCTTGACCATTATCTAAAAAATGTCTTGCAAAATCCCGAAGAGGTTTTGGCTGTGCTTTATCATTAGATAATGTTTCTAATACAATAGGTTCACTTTTGTGATATTCATCGACAAGTTGGTCTGAGAGTTGGAGAGGGATATCTTCTTCAATACTAACTTCAGAATCAGTTAGATTGTAATGATTTCTTAGAATATCGTAAAGACCATTGTTCTTATCGTGAAAATAAAAGGCATGGTTACCGTTGCTAATTCTTTGCAGCAGAACCTTCGTATGGTTGATGGAATGAATTAATAATACACTATAGTTTTCCATGTTCACGCACCGAACTTTTTTCTTGGCATGAACAAGTAAAGAAAGTAAGCTTTCTAGTCCTTTAGCTAGCTTTGAGTT
>Ga0079226_10004891_pt1 | contig 10253 bp, 12 predicted proteins | sample Poulit2014_FD_76345 | JGI IMG/M metagenome (GOLD analysis project Ga0079226, IMG submission 76345) | Agricultural soil microbial communities from Georgia to study Nitrogen management - Poultry litter 2014 | ecosystem: Environmental > Terrestrial > Soil > Agricultural land | place: USA: Georgia... | reverse complement strand
TTATTTTAAAGTTTTTCTTATAAATATTCAATATATAAAACTAGCATTTTTATTTCCTAAGGTAGATTCCATAACGGTTTTGCAAGCATTTATCGATATTTTTCGGGGCCGTCGGAAAGTTGGCACATAACTTGCATGCACTTATTGGCAAGAACGTTTCCTTCCATTTTTCAAATCGAGAAACGTTCGAATACTATTCAAACAAGGAGTGGTCATTTTGTCGTTATCCATTAAGGAAATACTCGAAAACAAAGGCATCAAGCCGAGGGACGCACACCTCGAGATTTTGGACAGACGTTGGAAAGGAATGGCGGAACTGCGAGGAGACCTAGATGGCGTAAACATTGATGATGCTGACATAGCCTTGCGCAATATCCCTGGAGGTGATCACGTTGAGTAAAAACTTAGCAGGAAAGCCTGTTGAAGAATTGGCGCCATTGATTGAAAACAAAACCGTTTCCCCTGTGGAATTGACGGAAGCTATTTTAAATCACGCAGAGGCAACCGAAGGAAAAATTAATGCGTATATGGAAATATACCGTGAAGATGCGTTGGCAGATGCTAAAAAAGCGGAAGAGGAAATTGTAAACGGAAAGTACCGAGGCATGTACCATGGCATCCCTATGGGCATTAAGGATAACGTATATTTTAAAGATAAAATTACAACAATGTCTTCTAAAATCCATAAAGATTTTGTTTCAGACTATGACGCAACGGTGATTGCTAAATTAAGAAATGCCGGTGTTATTTTTACAGGAAAAGTGAGCATGCACGAATATGCTTGGGGAATTACGAATAATAACCCACATTACGGAGCAGTCAGAAACCCTTGGAATCCTGAAAAAATTCCTGGAGGATCAAGCGGCGGATCAGGTGCGGCAGTTGCAGTTGGATCTAGTGTCGCTTCGTTAGGAACTGACACAGCCGGCTCTATCCGGATCCCTTCCTCTGCAAATGGAATTGTCGGTTTGAAGCAGACGTTTGGCCGAGTGAGCAAATATGGCGTCTATCCATTGGCTTGGACGCTCGACCATGTCGGACCAATGACAAAGACAGTCAAAGATGCTGCTGGGCTGCTTCAAGTGATTGCGGGATTCGATCCGAACGACCCTACTACTGTCGATGTGCCTGTTGACGACTACTTAGGTAAAATAACAGGGGATGTGAAAGACCTCGTCATCGGTGTAGAGGAAGACTACTATTTTAATGAAGTGGACACCGAAATTGAAAAACTTGTGCGTGCCGGAATTCAGAAGTTAGTGGACCAAGGTGCAAAAGTCCAAGAAGTGAAAATTCCTACCCTTAAATATGCGGAATGGGCAGAATTAGTCACTTCCCTTTCCGAAGCATCTGCCATCCACCACAGCGATATGCTGACGAGGCCTGATGATTTCGGACATGACATCCGGATGCTTTTCGAATTGGGCGAGCTTCCTTCAGCTGTAGATTATTTGCAAGCACAGCAAGTGAGAAGACAGTTGAAACATGATTTCAAAAAAGCATTTGAGCAAGTCGACATCCTTGCGATGCCAACATTGCCTGTCCTGCCGAATGACATCGGGGATGACTGGGCAGATTTGAACGGCAAAAAAGTGGATTTGATTGATAATATCATTCGCTTTATGGGGCCTGGAAACTTGACAGGACTACCAGCGCTATCCGTACCGTGCGGATTCAGCCAAGGCTTGCCGGTCGGTATGCAATTGATGGGACCTGCTTTTGGCGAAGCGGCGATTTTAAATGCAGGGTATGCTTTCGAACAAACGAATCCTCTCGGAAACAAAAAACCTGATTTATTGAAGAATGCTTAAGCAAAAAAGAACTGCTTTCCAAATGGAAGCAGTTCTTTGCTTTTTTCATTATAATGTTCCTTAATGCCCCGGAAAGAAGACCATTTGCAGCACAAAGAGAACTCCAAAAAAGTAAAGCATCGGATGGACCTCTTTTCCTTTGCCGCTAATTAGTTTGATGAGCGGGTACGTGATGAACCCGACTGCAATCCCGGTTGCGATGCTAGAAGTCAAAGGCATCATCAAAATGACTGCAAAAGCCGGGAAAGCCTCATCGAACCTCTTCCAATCAATATTGGCCAACCCTGCCATCATATAACTTCCCACAATGATCAAAGCCGGTGCTGTAATCGCCGATAAAGATGATATTGCTGCGACAATCGGCGAGAAAAATAACGTAATCAAAAATAAAATCGCCACAACTAATGTCGTAAGTCCCGTTCTGCCGCCGACCGCCACTCCAGAAGATGATTCGACATAAGCGCTCGATGGGGTCGAACCTAACGTCGCCCCTACCGTTGTAGCGACTGCATCGGCAGTGAGCGCTGCTTTTGCCTTTGGCAGCTTGCCATCTTTCATCAAGTTCGCTTGTTCCGCCACCCCGATCATCGTTCCTGTCGTATCGAAAATCGTCACGAGCAAATAAGCCAACACTACTGTATATAAAGAGTTGGAAAACACACCAGCGATGTCCAAATCGAAAAATACGGCTGGAGGCGGCGCGGAAGCAATCCCTTCAATTTCCAGCATGCCGAGGAAATACCCGGCAATCGCTGTGAGGAACATCCCGATGAATAAAGCGCCCTTCACATTGCGTGCCGCCAAAATCAACGTAATGAACAAACCGAAAATAGCGAGCAACGTATGCGGGTCTGTCACATCTCCAAATGCAACTAACGTATCAGGATTGGCTACGACGAGCCCCGACATTTTCAATCCTAAAAAAGCGATGAAAAGCCCGATTCCTGCAGTGATGCCATATTTGATAGATGCCGGGATCGATTCCAAAAGGTATTCGCGAAATTTCGTGAACGTCAAAAGCAAAAATATGATTCCCGCCAAAAACACCGCGCCGAATACAGCTTGATAGCTCACTCCTTGAGTTGCAACAACGCTTACAAAATAAGCATTCATCCCCATCCCTGGAGCGATTGCAATCGGATAGTTCGCCCAAAAAGCCATGATCGATGTTCCGACTGCCGCTGAAATGATCGTTGCCACAAAAACTTGATCGAATGGAACGCCTGCCGCTGAAAGTATTGCTGGATTCACGACAACGATATATGCCATCGTCAAAAATGTAGTGAATCCTGCAAGCAGCTCCGTCTTTACATTCGTTCCTGCCTCTTTCAATTTAAAGAATTTTTCCATGTTCCGCCCCTTTTGCTGACTCGCATGATGTATGGATATTTTGTCTTGAAGCCCAAAAAATATCATAATGGATGAATCGAAATTATTCAATCATGACGCAGCAAAAGCGGGTCTAAATAAAAACAAGCAGAAGACCAATCCATTCTTCTCTTATTTTTGGCAGGCCCCTTTTGAATGAGTTTTATAAGTATTTTTTTCTCAAATCAGCTGGGGAATCTGGATGAATATAGCCTGGCCCTATATCATACACCGTTTTCGCGCCGGTCTGCTCCTCTTTGTGCAGCCGGTAAGCAGCACGTGCATAGGCGACCAAAACGCTCGCCGTGAATTCCGGATTGCTGTCCAATTTCAAGCTGAATTCCACAATTTGATTTGTTCCCGTTCCTGTTTTGCCGCTATGGATGACAAATCCGCCATGGGGCATCGCCGCATGATTTTCTTTTAATTCTTCTTCCGTAATGAAATGGACGGTCGTCTCGTATTCATCAAAATAGTTCGGCATCGTCTTGATCGTCTCGGCCACCTCTTCAGCGACCGCTCCTTCTTCTAGCACGACGTAGCATTCTCTTTTGTGCTTTTCGCTAGTGGATAGCTCCGGATTTTCTCCTTTTCGCACCCGATTCATCGCCTCTTCGGAAGGAAGGGTGTATTGCACCCCAGCTTTCACACCTTCTACGCGGCGGACAGCATCCGAATGCCCTTGGCTAAGCCCTTTTCCCCAAAATGTATATGTATTCCCATCAATCAATATAGCTTCAGACATGACCCGATTGATTGAAAACAGACCCGGGTCCCAACCGACGGAAATAATGCTCGTTTTTCCACTTTTTTCAGCGACTTCGTTTACAGCTTCATAATATTCCGGAATCTTCGCATGTGTATCAAAACTATCAACCGTATTGAACATCGCAGCATACGTCGGCGTTTGTTCCGGCAAATCTGTCGCAGATCCGCCGCACAAAATCATCACATCAATTTTATCTTGATAATTTTTCACTTCATCGATATGGACGGATACGACGTCTTGATCAAACGTTTGAACAGCGCCTCTTCGGGAAAATACAGCGACAAGTTCCATATCAGGCTGCTGTTTGATCGCCAATTCCGCGCCTCGTCCCAAATTTCCGTAACCGATAATTCCTACTTTTATTTTTTCCTTCATCTAATATCCCACCTAGAATGTGTTTTGGAGAAAATCAATTTCTTTTAATAGTATCGTTTTTGCTTGCAAAGTGCAATGGTAGCGATTTCTGCTGTACATATGCGCTTAAAACTTGTCATCTAGCACACTGATCAAAATATTTTCTTTTCATAACATCGGCGAATATGGGCAATTTAACTGTCAGGGAGGGATTCTATGAGCACAGCTTACCACTGTCCAAATTGCAAAACAAATCGAACCCGATTCACCATCGTGGAACAACATCCACGTATTGTCAAATTGGATGCCGAAACAGGAGAAATCATTGAAGAATATAGTGTCGAAAATAAAGATCCATTTCATTTAGCTTACCGCGGGCCGAATGTAAAAATACAATGCGGCGTATGCGGTCTGCTTGAGGATGAAGAAATGTTTGCAAAATATGCAACCTATTTACAAAAAAGGAGGAATACATAATGGCCGGAAAGCCGAAAGGTCCAAAGCAAAAAGCGAAACCGGATTTGCCGAAAAGTCCGCAACAGCCATACGGAGAACCGATTAAAGGCTCACATAAAGAAAAGATGAGCAAACAAGGACGACAGCGCAATGATGCCGGAAACGGAATGTGACGCTAAAACAAAAAACGACCGCAATAAAACCATAGCCAAATCGCTACGGTTTTTCCATGCTTTAAAGCAACCAGCACCGAATGAAAAATTTCAGATTGGCGCAAAATCACGTCACTGCCCCTCCCGTTCACATGTCGAGTGGCGGCGCGCACATGTCGAGTGGCGGCGCGCACATGTCGAGTGGCGGTGCGCACATGTCGAGTGGCGGTGCGCACATGTGGAGTGGCAACGCGCACATGTCGAGTGGCGGCGCGCACATGTCGAGTGGCTCGTGCATCATGTCGAGTGATTCGCGCCTCCTCCTCATTCGCCATATGCAAAAGCTTTTGCTGATAAATTAGCTGATGACGATTGATTCAAACGCTCAAGGAAGTTCTCTGAGCGTTATTTGAATGTCTTCGTGCAATCGCGGTTAGAGCTTGATGCTTCTGCATTGACCGGATGATCATGCGTAAGGTCGCAAAAGATTTTTCGCGATTTTAAATTATACACGACTCTACTTCCCTTCTCTTTTATCGAATTGCTCTTGGGCTTCAAGCACAGACATTTTCAATCCGAAAATAAGCATGTAATTTTCATCCGTAATATCATCAGGGTCAATTTGATTCACAGCCTTTATTGCTTGTTCAATCTTGCGTTGGTCTGTTGAATCCTTTATTTGATACGTTGTTTGTTCATCTATTTCCCAATCAACCGTCACATTTGCATCGACAAATAAATCGTTCACTTCTTCAATCGCGATGTCGATTTCACTCTCGTTTTCATCTTGAGCTCCGATAAACATAAATTGTATGACAAATAGCAACACGAGAACACTGACAAGACTAGAAATCATCGCTCTTTTTCCGAGTCTTTTCGTCTCGGTTTTAGGGACAGACTCTATTTTCGATTCGCCCACATAACTAGAGAGCATGTCTTTAATTTGCATTTCGGATACATTGGCATCTTTCGGGATAATGACTATCGGTCCATTAGAAAAATAAAGAAAAAAGTTCCTCTCATCAGCAGAAACTCTCTCTATATCTTCCCATTCCACTAACATATTGCCGGTATCCTTTTTGACATGGATCCCTTTCCCCGTAACGTGCAACGTGAAAGATACCATTTCGTCCGTATCGCTTTCATTTTTTATTTTGCGAAAGAACATTTTTTGGATAATGGCAGGCAGAAGCAGCGCCAATAAAATAGCTGAAATGATGTAAATACCCAATTGAATTGGGTGGAAGCTTGGCTTCACCAAAAATGTGACAGCCAGAAATATTACAGCCACAGCAGCCGTTAAGTTGTCAATCGTCTTTTTTAATTTTCCCGATGCAGCAAGAGCGTTTTTCATGAGCGCTTGCGCATGTTCCGTTGTCAACTCGCCTTTTATATACATGTTCACTCACCTCAAAACGTTTCCTCTAAACGAAAAAATCCAAACTATCCTACTTCAATCATAACAAGGAAAACAATCGTTGCCATCGACATTAGGAATTGTTTTTACACGTTTCAATTTGAAACAGTTTTCCTGTTATGTTAAGCAATGAAATATGAATGTCATTCCATCCGCAAACAAATAAACGTCTTTTTATTTTATGATAAAGCCATCAAAAAGGTGGTGTTCATGTTGTTGGTTTTGAAAAATATTAGCAAGCATTTCGGAGCGCTGAAGGCATTGGACGATGTGTCATTGAACCTTGAAGAAGGAGTATGTTTTGGATTGGTCGGCCCGAACGGAGCGGGAAAGTCCACGTTGATCAAAATAATTGCAAGAATCATTCAAAACGATGAAGGGTCTATCAAGTTTGCAAATAAATTTTCGAATAGCCGGAAACAACATCTCGGTTATGTCCCCCAAGACATATGTTTGGAAGAAAATGTATCCACGCTAAGAAATTTATATTTTTTCGGGAAGCTTTATGGGCTGAAAGGAAAAGCGCTTCAAAAAAGAGCGAATAAAGTGCTCGACTTGATCGACTTGTCCGACCGCAAAAAAGACATCGTAAAAACGTTTTCCGGCGGGATGAAACGGCGCTTGAACATTGGCTGTGCGCTCATGAATGATCCAAAAATGATCATGATGGATGAACCGACGGTCGGAATCGACCCTCAGTCAAGGAAGCAGATTTTCCATATGATCGAGCAAATGAAAAAAGAAAAGCGCACGATCATTTATTCAAGCCATTATATCGAAGAGGTGGAAAAAATATGCGACGAAGCCGCCTTCATTGACAATGGCAGAATAATCGAGCGGGGCAAAATTGATGACATCCTGAGGAGCCATGCAGTGCCTGCTCTGTTTTTCACATGTCCTAACTACGAGATTCTCGTAAAAGAAATCGAATCATTCGGTCGCGTTGCGAAACATGAAAAGGGATACATCGTGAAGACAAGAAATCCGATGCAAACGGCGGAAAAAATCTTGCAATTATGCCGAAAAAATTCAATCGTATTGGACCGGTTCGAATTTGTCCAACCGAGATTGGAAGATGTTTTTTTCTCGTTGACAGAAGAAGAACTCCACGCATGAAATATAGCGGCAGCGCTCGGCTTTAGTTGCGGGCTATGAAACGTCCCATCTCCGGCTAAAGCCAATCTAAACATTTTTAGGAGGGGAAATCTATGAAAGCTATTTTCAACATGGAAATCATCAAAAACGCAAAAGATAAAGGGCTTTATTTCTGGACCTTTGCTTTGCCGATTATTTTTACCGTTCTTTTCATATCCATCTTCACTTCAGGTAGTGATGCGGAAATGAAAGAACAAGTGATTGTTTCTATCGTGCCGGGTTATACAGTCATGTTCTTGTTTTTCATTATCGTTTCGATGGGATATTCATTTATCGAAGACCGCGACAAAGGGATGGTCGCGCGATTGGCAAGCACCCCGCTCTCCCCTTTTGCTTATTTGCTTGGTAAATGGACTCCTTATATTCTGATTGTCCTGATCCAAATTGCGGCATTGCTTCTTTTTGGAAAAATCGCTTATAATATTTCTGTAGAACAGCCATTTTTATTAAGCATCCTTGCCATCGTATTGACTTTTTGCGTCACCGGCATCGGCTTAGCCATATCATTAACGATTCCGACCGGCAATATGGGAGTCGCCATCACGCAAGTCATCGCCCTTGGCGGCGCATTGTCGGGAGGATTATGGATGCCTTTTGAACTCATGCCACGTTTTTTTCAAAAGATCGGGAAATTCACTCCGCAATACTGGGCGCATGATGCATTCAAAGGAGCAATGACAGGCACGTTAAGCTTTTCTAGTTTCACGTTGTCTATCCTGATTTTATTCGGCATCGGATGCATCAGCTTTACCATCGCTTTAGCGACATACCGTGCGTTTTTGAAACGGGCCAAAAGTTAATTGATCGATATATTGGAGGAAAATGATGAAGGTCAATATCGATATCGACGATAAATATGAAGGCACTTCCATCACGATACAGACGAATGAATGGACGGATGAGTTAGAACATTTGCTTACGTTGATCAAAAAGGAAAAACCGAACCGATTATTCGGCATAGAAGAAGATCAAACGATTTTGCTTCATCCAGATGAAATCGACTTCATCTATTCCGAGAACCGAAAAGTTTATGCCGCTCTAGACAATCGCCGATTGGAAATCAGAAAAAAGTTGTATGAAGTTGAACATATGTTGGCATCGCATCATTTCATGCGTTTTTCCAAATCGGTAATCGGAAATATCGACAGGATTCAAAGGTTCGAACTATCTTTTAACGGAAATCTCTGTGTCTATTTCAAGTCCGGAAACAAAGAATATATCACTCGCAAATATGTAGCCAGCATTAAAGATAAGCTCACGATGGGAGGGTCCTTCCATGATAAATGAAGTGTTGAAAAGAATGATGGGCGGCATTGCCTGGGGCGGGATTTTTACTTTTATTGCTCTGACCGCACTCGTGATCAATGATATCAATCCGCATGTTTCTACGATTTGGCTATACATGGCAGGCAGCCTTGTCTTAGGCATTTATTTCGGCATTGCATCTTTCATATTTGAACGGGAAGGCTGGAGCCCTTTAAAGAAGACGATGGTTCATTTTCTCCTATCGGTTGTAGTTTATTTCACCATTGCATTGCCGGTCGGGTGGGTTATTTTTTCTCCAATCGCCATCATCCTCACGTTCTTTGTGTTTGTTGCCATCTATATTTTGTTTTGGTTCGGATTTCAATTGTATTACAAAAGAGTCGAAGCTGCCTTAAACAAAACATTGCACAAAAAATAAAACAAGGAGCTCCCTCCCTTTTTAACTGAACATGAGGGAGCTAGCTCCTTTTGGTTTATGGAAAAAATACAAACATAGGAAAAACCATGATATCGAGATGATAATAGCGCCTATAATATCGGTTGCAAAATGTGCATCGAGCATGATTCTGCTAAGCGCAACTGCTATAATCAAGACAATATATACAATATAGGAGATGACCCTCGTCTTCGTCTTTTTGGCAAATCGGTAGGTCAAATAAATCAAGAAAATAAACAAAATCGTCGCCCGCATCGTATGCCCGCTCGGAAAACTGTACGATTGAATTTCTAAATTCCATTGGAACACTTCGATTTCTCTCATCTCATCGCCCGGTCTCGCCCGTTGGACAACTTGTTTCAACAAAAGATTCAACATAACTCCGCCAACTGATAGAATGAAAAAGAAGAATAGATTTCGCCAATCTCTTTTCACCAGAAGGATGAGTCCGATTAAAATAGTCGCGAGCAAGATGACTTCGCTCGAACCGATAAAAGAAGGAAATTTCATGATTTTCGTCGTCAATGCGTTTGTATTTTGGTCCGCCCAATATGCCACCGTTTCATCTAACAGAAAACCTTGGGGCCCCGATGTCATCCACCCAACAAATACAAATAAAAGTAAAAAAACTGCTGCAATAATTAAAAAAACGATATTTCTGGAACGAATTCTTACTCACTCACTTTCTTAACAATATGTTCACTATTTTACAAGAATTAATCTGTTTTCACAATGGCATTTCTGGACTGTAACAGAAACTTATTCAATTTGTTTGCTAAATTAAATAAACGATATATAATAGATAATATAATGAAATAATTTTCGGGGCATTAGCTCAGTTGGGAGAGTGCCTGCATGGCATGCAGGAGGCCGTCGGTTCAAGCCCGACATGCTCCATCATAAAGATGCGCCTACAATATCAATGGTTGTAGGCGTTTTTTGTTTGACAATTAAAGCATTATAAGCAGGCACAAAAAAGGCGCAAATTTGACGCAAAAGAAAAACAAAGGATACGCGCTATTTATTTACCTCTGATTTAATCGATGAAATGTAGAGCCATAACTTGCAT
>Ga0079226_10004890_pt1 | contig 10253 bp, 8 predicted proteins | sample Poulit2014_FD_76345 | JGI IMG/M metagenome (GOLD analysis project Ga0079226, IMG submission 76345) | Agricultural soil microbial communities from Georgia to study Nitrogen management - Poultry litter 2014 | ecosystem: Environmental > Terrestrial > Soil > Agricultural land | place: USA: Georgia... | reverse complement strand
CCCACAAACGTTACGATTCCTGATTCCCACGCTTGAATATCCTCTGAATTTTTTGGAGAAATATAAATACCTGTTCCATTGGATTGAAAATGTTCTACTACATCTCCACTTACGGGCAATTGACGTGTTTCTTCATCGTTTGCTACAGGTTTTTTAGGAGTAAATCCTAAAGGAGAACCAAATGTTTCCGTATACCAAGCATGGACACGAGCAAACGGAAAATCATTTGTAAGTGCATTGCTTGTCCACGTTTTAGGTGTTGTTAAGAAAGAATGATTTGATTCCATAATAATCGCTATTGCAAAAAATAGTGAAACAGACAGCATTCCCTTCATCATGAATCCTGCTAAACGTGACCGTCTAGGGCTTTTTTTAGAAGGAGATGGTTCAATATTTGCTAGAAATCCGTGTTTTTCTTCCATAGTTGGAAGCTTTATATTTTTTGCAGCTTGAGTGGGAGTGTGAACAGCACGTACTCCACGCTTGTTTTTTCGTTGTTGAATGGATTTTCGTACTTGTTGAATTCCTTTACTCATTGCACTCACGTTCCTTCACAGGTCATTTGTACAAGTATATGAAAGAATATGCACAATATGAGTACCCTCACAAAAAAGGAACCTATCTTACTTCATAGGTTCCTCTCATGTATTCCTTATGAACGCATTCCAAAGAAACGTTTTACTTTAGTAAACATCCCTTTTTTATCTTCTAATGATTGCATAGGTACATTTTCTCCCAGAATTCTTCGAGCAATATTTCGGTAAGCAATGGATGACTTTGTATTTGGATGAAAGGCTACTGGTTCACCAGAATTTGATGCTTTTATAACTGCGTCATCATCAATAACAATACCAATTAAATCTATGGAGAGAATTTGTACAATTTCATCAATATCTAGCATATCACCAGACTTCATCATATGATTACGAATTCTATTAATCACTAAACGTGGCCGTTCCATTTCTGTGTTTTCTAATAATCCAATAATGCGGTCTCCATCTCTAACACTTGATTTCTCAGGAGTCGTTACAACGATCGCTCGATCAGCTGCAGCGATTGCACTTTGGAATCCCTGTTCAATTCCAGCTGGACAGTCAATGATGATGTAATCATATTCTTGTTTCAGCGTTGAGACAATTTCTATCATACCTTCTTCAGTTACTGCAGATTTATCACTTGTTTGTGCAGCAGGAAGTAAAGAAAGTGATTCAAATCGTTTATCTTTAATAAGTGCTTGATGAAGCTTACATCTTCCTTCAATTACGTCAACAATATCATAAATAATTCGGTTTTCTAGACCCATTACTACATCTAGATTTCGAAGTCCGATGTCAGTATCAATCAAGCAAACTTTCTTATCCATAAGTGCAAGGGACGTCCCTATATTGGCAGTAGTTGTTGTTTTCCCAACACCACCTTTACCGGAAGTTATGACAATTGCTTCACCCATTTTTCATTCTCCTTTCGAATCCACGTAGATCTTTACGAATGTGTGAAAGAGCTTGTAATCGGTCAATCATAATTTTATCTTCTTCCTTATGAATGAATCCGCACTCCATGTAAACCCCATCTGTCTCATAATCTGGAGCACGACTTATGTATTCAGCTATCCTTAACTGACTCGGATTCATATAAGAAGCAGCAATAATTGCCTCTTGGTTTCCAGTTGAACCCGCATGAGCAATTCCTCGTAAGTTCCCCATGACAAATATATTTCCAGTCGCTTTCACTGTCGCACCCGGATTTACATCGCCAAGAAGTAATAAATCCCCTATAACACTCAATACTTGTCCTGAGCGAACAACTTTCATGACACGTTTAACGTCCGCTTCATCTAACCAAGCTAGAGCATCTTCCTTTGATACAACTTTAGATTCATAGGATTCAACCTTAAAGTTTATTTTTGTGATGATAAGAGATTCGATCTCTTTTTTCTGCTCTTCTGTTAAATATCGATTTCCAACCTTCACATGTACAGGCACAATCGGTTCATCTTCTTTAAACTCTGCTTCTTCCATTCTTTTTTTCAATTGAAAGATTGCTTCGTCATACGAACAAGTATCCTCAATAACAAGTGTTAATCCTTCTCTTGTTCCTTTTATCGTAATTGTTTGTGTATCATCCTGTATGATTTGAACCACCCCACAATTGCCTCATATGATTGTTACTTCCTTATATTATACCAGTTATCTCTAAGCATACCATTATTTATTATTTGTAGACTCGAATGCATTTCATAATTACCAACATGTAGTATCAAACAACTTAGCGGAATTACATATTGTTTTCACTAACATAAAAAAACGTATGATGACATTCACTCACTCGTATTTATTTTCCGTCTGTATATTCCATACGCCAACGTGGAAATCTTCTATATACAAATGGATAGAGTACAATTAAAAAGATTAGATTTGCTAGAACGGTTGGTAATAAGCGAGTCCATACATACACCCAAAACGGAATATCTACAATCCCAACCATTGCATATATGCCATGTATAAATAGGTCAGCTACCATAATTCCGACAGCTACCATAAGCATTGTCGTGTATATATTTGTAAAAAACACATGCTTAACACCTTGTAAAATAAACATCGTTAAACCATATCCTAGCATATATGTACCCAACATATCTGTATATACAATATCTATGAGCAATCCGAAGATTACTCCATATACAATTCCATAATAACTACTTTCTGAGTCAAACAACAAAGAAATACAGATGACAAAAACCAAGACCCAATGAGCAATGATATATACATCTTGCATACTCGTAAAGCTAGTAGCAATTTCGATCGCTACACCTTGTAAAGCAAGTACGATTAATAAACTGAGAGGAATAAGAGCTTTCTTCATTCCTCATCATCCTTCTCTTCGTTGTCCTCTTCTTCGTCTTCTATTATTTCCTCTTCTTCTCCATCCGTTGTATCAAGCTTTCGATCTACGACAATAACATGATGGATAGCATACATATTTGCTGCAGGTTTGATAAGTGCAGTCTTCGTTAAACCGTATTGATCAGGAATAACTTCCTCCACCTCTCCAATCGGAAGACCTGACGGAAACACTCCTCCCATACCAGAAGACAAGACTACTTCACCTTTCTCCAAGTCTGAATCAGATTCCTCTATAATTTTTAAAAGAAGTGCTTCTCGTTCTTCGTCATACTGCTCTATTACCCCATACACATCTTTATCATCTCGTTTGATGGTCGCAGCAATTCGGTTAAATTCATCAAATCCTGTTAGTAATTGAACCGTTGATGAATTATGAGAAACTGACAACACTTTTCCTACCATCCCATCAGCTGTTATAACAGCCATATTTGCTTCTACTCCTGCATCGGCACCTTTATTAATCGTAACTTGATGGAGCCATCTTTCTGGTGAGCGGGCAATTACATTTGCCTGGATGGAATCATACTCATGTAGTGAATCTTGTTGGGCTATAAGTTTTTTTAACTCTTCATTTTCTTCTTCGAGAATTTGGTTATCATATAAAAGTGTTTTATATTCACTTACTTTTTCTTTTAAAATTTTATTTTCATTATATGTGTCCTTCACATTGGAAATATTCGAAAAAAATGTTTTCACATATCGAATCGGTATATTGACCCCTTGTTGGATAAAACCGACTGTATCAGAAATAAATTGCTCAGGAAGAGATCTCTTACTACGATCCTGTAAGGAATACCCAATCAATCCGATGACAATAATAATTCCGATAAGAAAAATAAACATTTGTTTTTTGCGAAAAAAAGACATTTTTCACACCTACTTTAATCAATTTCAATCTATCTGGTTAGCTTCTAATCCTATCTAAATGTACTGAAAAAGTACAGTAGGAGTTGCCCTTACATACATAAATTCGATGTTCTTATTTCATAAAGATTTTACGTAATGAGTTTCAATATACGTATGTAAGACGATTTTTGGTTGTTTATAGATTTATTCTTCCACATAAAATACATATTGTATGATCATCTCTATATTGATCATTAGAAATGCTTTTAATGATGTGTATTTGCTCGAAAATGTTCGATGTTTTCTAGTGATTTCCCTGTTCCAATTGCAACACTGTCCAGTGGTTGCTCCGTTTTAAGAACAGGTATTTTCGTATCCTCACCAATTACTTGATCCAAATTATGTAACATCGAACCACCACCTGTGAGAACAATCCCTCTATCCATAATATCTGCCGCTAGTTCTGGAGGTGTTTTTTCCAATGTTTCTTTTGCTGCGTTAACAATATTCATAACGGAATCCTGTAACGCACCTGTTATTTCATTTGACGTGATTTCTATTGTTTTTGGGAGACCAGATAATAAATCTCTTCCGCGAATTTCCGTTGTTGGGTTTTCTGGAATATTTGAAGCTGAACCAATATCTTGTTTAATTGATTCTGCTGATCTCTCTCCAATTAATAAATTATACTCTTTCCGAATATATTGGACAATGGCTTCATCCATGTCATCTCCTGCTGTACGAATGGATTTACTTGTAACGATTCCACCTAAAGAAATTACGGCCACCTCAGTTGTGCCTCCACCAATATCTATAATCATACTTCCGGTAGGTTCCCACACAGGTAAACCAACACCAATTGCAGCTGCAAATGGTTCCGCAATCGTATAAGCATCTTTAGCTCCCGCTTGTTTCGTTGCATCGATAACTGCGCGTTCCTCTACCATTGTAATTCCAGATGGAACACAAATAACTACTTTTGGCTTCCCTGCAAAGAATGAACGCTTACGCATTGCTTTTTTCAAATAATATTTCAACATGCTTGCAGTTGTATCATAATCTGCAATTACCCCATCTTTCATAGGACGGATAACTTGTATATTTCCAGGGGTTCTTCCAATCATATTTCGTGCTGAACTTCCGACAGCTTCAATATTCCCTGTTTGTTTATTGATTGCAACTACAGATGGTTCCCGCATAACAACCCCTTTTCCCTTCAGAAAAACAAGTGTGTTCGCTGTCCCTAAATCAATCCCTAAATCCTGTGATAAATTAAATCGTGACACGTTCCCTCTCCCTCTCTATATGTAACTCTGTTGTTGTATAAAATGAAGTCATTCATGATATCCTTACATAAAATTGAGTAAAATGTAATGTATTTCATCATACGTATATTATGCTACTTTCCTACAACATATAGTTGTCGTTCAGACGTTTGAAATTACATCTTGTATTCAAGTGGATAATTTTGGTAATAAAGAAACTCCTCAATTATGTAATAAATGGAAGCAATGAAGAAGCGCCACCTTCGTCAATTCAAGGAAAATGGCGCAAAAGTTGGCATTCCTCTATTCAATTATACGCAAAAAAAGAATAAATTGATACCATTAAACGTATCCTTTTTCTTTTAATGAGACAAATTTTAAATCTCCAATAATTATATGGTCTAAAATATCTATACCAATCATTTTTCCACATTCAACTAGTCGTCTTGTAACATGAATATCTTCTTGAGATGGAGCAGGGTCGCCAGAGGGATGGTTATGTACACATATAATGGAAGCTGCTGATCGACGTACAGCTTCTCTAAATACTTCACGGGGATGAACGATGGAGGAATTGAGACTTCCGATAAACAGTGTTTGTTGATGAATGATTTCATTTTTCGTATTCAAATATAAGGCTACGAAATGCTCCTGTTGTAATATACGCATTTCCTCCATTACATAATCGGCCCCATCTTCAGGAGATCGAATCACGTAACGTTCACTTGGACGATAGGAAGCTATTCTTTTTCCAAGTTCTATCGCAGCCAGGATATAAACCCCTTTTGCTGGTCCAATTCCTTTAATTGCAGTTAATTCTTCGATAGCAGCATTTTGCAAAAGATGTACACCTTCAAAATGCATAAGGACCCTATTTGATAAATCCATTACAGACTCATTTCTAGTACCCGTCCCTAACAATATAGCTAATAATTCTTGATTCGATAAATGAGATGCACCATATCGTAGTAGACGTTCCCTCGGACGATCTTGTTCAGGAACGTCTTTTATCATAATAGATGTAAACACAGAATCTCCTCCTATATTCTAAAAAAATGATTCGCATCTATCCTATCTTTTTTGAGCGAATATAACCAATGAGCATTTTTAGAATATAGAATCACTTTGTCAATCAACCTTTTGAATTTGCGTATCTATATATCTCATTTCCTTAGTCAAGACAACAGTCAATTGTATTGTTTTATGATTCTCCTAGTTTACTATACATGTACCATGTATCCAGTAAAATTTGTTCCATATCAATTGCCACTTCCGCTTCAGAGATTTCCTTTGTTATATACGTAACAAGCCCATCTATATTCCCTGAATCAGTTGGCATGTCTGTTGCAAGTTGTTCCCATAACTGAATAAAATTGGTTTCTCCTGAAGCATGTTTATCGACCGTTTCTTCCCATGTTTGAACAAATGATTGAATAAACGCTTCTTCCTCTTCTGTCATCTCTATGCTCTTTTCCTTCGTTGTCCATGGCTTTGCATAGACTTCTAATTCATTTTTTTCTAGTTGATTAACAGCATCTTTTGCTTGTTCTTCTGTAGTAAATATATGAGTAAATACATAATATTGATTCTCCTCTTCCCATATGGTTGCAGGATAACCTTGACTTTGAAACGTAGACACGACCTCTTCTGTGTTCTCTTTTTCTGAGTACACACCTGCTTGTAACACATATGCTTTAAGTTCATTTAATTGAATCATCCTTTGACTTTCTTGGTCCTCATTTTCACTTTTACTTGCGGCTTCAACCCCTTGGGAAGCTGGTTGAGAGGGTTGATTTTCACTAGCTACATCTGCACCCCCGGAACTCATTTTAAGCACTATAAAACCTAGCAATACACCTATGACTACGGCTGATACAACAGAAAGTAATAATGGTTTCGCTACCTTAAACGTCCCTTTCTTTCTTTTTGATGGAATTTCATACACGTGTTCTTCAATTACTCGGTTTCTATTGTGCATAGTCGTTGAAGTACTTGATTCATGATCAAGATCTTGACCTTCTTCTTTTTTATTGCTAGAAGAAGGTGGAAGGTTCATTTTCTTTACAATAAACGGTTGCATATCATCATCTTTAGAAAAGTAATTATTCTTCACGTATTTCCCTCATTTCTATTGCTTTATTCATACCCTAGCATAAGCCTATTAAAAGATTTGCTGGAATATGTCTGGATCATTAAAAAATCATGCAACAAAATTAGTGATTTTTTAACATGTTGATTTAGTAGAGGGATTCTATTTAATGAAGAAACGACGTGCATTCGATTAAAAAATGTATACGGTCAAAGACTTATTTGTTATAATGATGACGCATTATTAAACATTATTATATATTAAGTATATTTGAGAGGACGTGCCGTATGCCGCTACACGGTTGGATTATTTATAATGGGCATTTACCTGGGGACAAATTTTTAAATCAAGCAAAACTCTTTGAGAAAGCTGCATTAGATCGAGGACTTTCCGTAACGATTGTGAAAAACAATGCAGTACTTTCCCTGTTAGATACCCATACAACTGATATTTTACAAGTAGAACACGGAAAGCTTCCGGATTTTGTCATATTCAAAGATAAAGATATTTATTTGGCGAAACAACTAGAATTACTTGGCATAAAGGTATTTAATAGTGCTTCGGCGATTGAAATTAGTGATGATAAAATAGCCACATATCAAGTGTTGGCACAAAAAGACATTCCAATTCCTAAAACAATTATTGCCCCTAAAATTTTTCCAGTAGAAACTGAATTGGATCCTATTTTTATCAATCGTGTTATTGAAACATTAGGTTTCCCTTTAATTATGAAAGAAGCTTTTGGATCCTTTGGGGAACAAGTATACTTAATACATAACGAAGAGGAAATGTTGAATAAGATTACTGCATTAAAAGACCGTCCATATGTTTTTCAACAATTTATTAAAACAAGCTTTGGAAGAGATTTACGTTTACACGTTGTTGGGGATAAAGTTGCGGCTTCTATGTACCGGAAAACAGAAGATGACTTTCGTTCTACAGCTGGCGGCATCAGGCTTGCCTATGAGCCAACAAAGGAAGAAGCGGCTTTAGCAATAGCTGCAACAAAAGCAATTGGAGCAGACTTTGCTGGCGTTGATTTATTGTTTGGGACAGATGATGAACATATAGTATGTGAGGTAAATTCTAATGCGCACATAGGAAAGTTATTAAACTGTACAAAGATAAATGTTGCTGAACATGTCATTGATTATATTATCGAAGTACTTTCTACTTAAAACAAAACAGGGACAAAGATGCTACTAAAGCTACTTTGTCCCTGTTTATTTATTTGTTGTTTAATTCACGGAGACGTTCTTGTACTAAATCTCGTTTTTGAATGTATTCTTTTTCTTTCTTACGCTCTGCTTCTACTAATGATTCAGGAGCTTTCTTAACAAATCCTTCGTTACCTAACTTATTCACTACGCGCTCTACTTCACTATTCCACTTTTCTAGTTCTTTCTCTAGCCGCGCAATTTCTTTTTCAAAATCAATGAGCCCTTCTAACGGTAAGAAGATTTCTGCACCTGTTACCACTGCAGACATGGATTCTTCGTTAGGATCTGCTGTAGTGGAAATGTGTAATTCACTTGGATTACAAAATCGAGTAATATATCTTTCATTCTTCTTTAGTTCTTTAACAATTTCTTCATTTTCAGCCCGAATGTAAAGACGAATTTCACGGGACATTGGTGTATCTACTTCCGCACGAATATTTCGAACTGATCGAATCATGTCCATCAATCGATTCATTTCAATTACCGCTTCTTCATGGTTATAAGAAGGTTCAACTTTTGGCCAATCTGCAACAGTAATAGAAGCACCTTCATGAGGAAGCTGTTGCCAGATTTCTTCCGTTATAAATGGCATAAATGGATGTAACATACGCATCGTCTGATCAAGAACATGAGCTAATACAGAACGTGTCATTTGTTTTGCCTGCTCATCCTCACCGTATAGTGGGATTTTGGCCATTTCAATGTACCAATCACAAAAGTCATCCCAAATAAACGTATACAGTGCTCTTCCAGCTTCACCAAATTCATATTTATCTGTGTTATAAGTGACTTTTTCAATCGTCTCGTTTAGACGAGTTAGAATCCACTTATCTGCCACCGATTTTTCACCAGATAAATCAATCTCTTCATATGTCATGTTTTCCATATTCATAAGGGCAAATCGAGAAGCATTCCACACTTTATTAGCAAAATTCCACGTAGATTCTACGTTTGACCAGTTGAATCGTAAATCCTGACCAGGTGAAGAGCTTGTGAGTAAGAAGTAACGCAAGGCATCTGCACCATATTTCTCAATGACATCCATTGGGTCTACACCATTATTTAAAGACTTACTCATTTTCCTTCCATCTTCTGCACGAATTAATCCGTGAATCAACACATCATTGAATGGTCGCTTCCCCGTAAACTCTAACGATTGGAAAATCATACGTGCTACCCAGAAGAAGATAATATCATATCCAGTTACAAGAGCATCTGTTGGGAAATATCGCTTCAGGTCTTCAGCATCCTCATCAGGCCAGCCCATCGTTGAAAATGGCCAGAGTGCAGAAGAGAACCACGTATCTAGTACGTCTTCATCTTGCTTCCAATTCTCAATATCCGCTGGTGCTTCTTTCCCTACGTATACTTCACCTGTTTCTTTATGATACCAAGCAGGAATTCGGTGACCCCACCATAGTTGACGGGAAATACACCAATCTTTAATATTCTCCATCCAGTGTAAATAGGTTCGTTCAAACCTGCTAGGAACAAAGTTTACCTTTTCTTCTTCGTCTTTTTGTAATTCCACAGCTTGGTCTGCTAATGGCTGCATATGAACAAACCATTGCGTGGATAAATAAGGCTCAACTACTGCCCCACTTCTTTCTGAGTGACCTACTTGGTGCGTGTGATTTTCGATTTCAAACAACACTTCAAGCTCTTGTAAATCTGAAACGATTTGTTTACGACATTCGAATCGATCTAATCCCTCATATGTTCCAGCTTGATCATTCATCGTTCCGTCTTCATTCATGACAAGAACACGTTTCAGATTGTGACGATTTCCGATTTCAAAGTCATTTGGATCATGTGCAGGAGTTATTTTAACAGCTCCAGAACCAAACTCCATATCCACATACTCATCAGCTATAATTTCAATTTCCCTACCTACAATTGGTAAAATGACTTTCTTCCCAATTAAATGTTG
>Ga0079226_10004889_pt1 | contig 10254 bp, 8 predicted proteins | sample Poulit2014_FD_76345 | JGI IMG/M metagenome (GOLD analysis project Ga0079226, IMG submission 76345) | Agricultural soil microbial communities from Georgia to study Nitrogen management - Poultry litter 2014 | ecosystem: Environmental > Terrestrial > Soil > Agricultural land | place: USA: Georgia... | reverse complement strand
TTCATTATATTTAAAGTGGCACATGATATATTCATGTGCCACTTAATATCGCACTTATCTCGTCAATATTACTTACAATTATGCTATTCTGCTTGTTGGTCCGGATCACTTGTTGTATAGTCACCTTCGTGGTATCTCTCCGTTGCCTCATCGATTGCATCCTGACCACCTTTATTTAGCCAGTCCTCAATGATATGATCATGGTATTCAAGTGGTTCTTGTCCTGTAATTATTTTTGCAGCTTCTGTGAGCCAGAACTCTGGTGCAAGTACCCCGCTTACTTCAATATCCGGATTGTTTTTGAATACCTCAAGGTCACCAGTGAACTTAATGGAACCATGTCCTTCATTTGATAATATATTATCAAAAATCTCTATTAAGTCTCTACCGTCCTCTGTTAATTCAAGTATACCTTCAGTATAAGTTGCATCTCTAACCATCCATAGCCATGAAGTGCGGTAATCTTGAGTGTTTAAAAACTGTTCATCTTCTTTTAATTCATAATTAATTTCCCCATTTTCTATGGTGTAGTCTTCGCCTTCAATTCCAAATGTAAAGAATTCTTCTGCTTCCTCAGTAACCATCCAGTCGAAAAACTTAATGATTTTAGCTGGATCTACTTCTGTTTCACTATTGATAAAGTAACTTCTAGTTACATTCTCATAATAATAATGTCCGCCTCTTCCACCAGGTTCTTTCGGAGCTGGAATAATTGAGATATCAGCATCAGGAACATGATTTTTCATTTCTTTCTCCCACGAAACTAATTCCTCTGCATTCATCGACCACATACCAGCCTTACCTGAAATAATATTACTTCTGTATTCAGGTTGTGGAATTGTAAGAAACTCTGGGTGTATTAATTCTTCTTCATACATCTTCCTATAAAAATCGAGTGCTTTTTTCGCCTTTTCTCCCCCCTGAGCTACAAACTTTGGAACCACTTGGTCTGTATCCTCTTCAAATTCCCATTGATATGGAAACGCATCAAATGCGCCAAAAAAAGTGTCAGCATAATGGAAGTTTTCCCGTCCTTGAAATGGATGTTCTACTCCAAGTTCTTTAAACGCCCGTAATACATCTAAATATTCATCAGTTGTTTCAGGAATATCCAAGCCAGTTTCTTCGAGAAGATCCATACGAATAGCCATCCCCCTACGAGACGGTTTACTCAAAAACTCAGGAATAGCATATATTTTACCATCTTCTTTATAAGTCATTTGTTCCCAAGCTTCTTCTGGAATAAATTCCAATAAGTTTTGCCCATGTTCTTCTAATAAATCATTAAGCGGCAGAAATGCACCCTCTTCAACGCCTCCACCTAATTCAGATCCTGATAAACCTACACCTTGAAGAACATCTGGTTTATTGTTAGAGGAAAGCATTAACAACATTTTTTCTTTATAATCACTGTGAGGGATTAACCGAATGTCTAGATCTGTATTTGTTAACTCTTCTAGTTTTTCAACATATTTATCATCATTTATTTCTGGATGGTTTTCTACATAGGGTTTTGCAAATGTTCGTAGGGCGATTGAAAATTCAACTGGATTATCCCCATCGTTATCTTCATTATCTGATTCACCCTCTGTTTCATCTGACTCCGCACAACCCACAACTATAAAAACAAAAAATAAAATTCCTAAAAATAAAATTAATCTACTCTTCTTCATCGTACCCCTCCTTTTAGTGCACCTAAAAAAGCGCTTACATGTAATGTATCAAAAACTCTGTCTATTCTAGATAGGGTTTCTTTATAACGAGTTGTGTTTTTTTTGCATTACTTTTATATTTTATTTTAAATTCTAAACTGTTCCTATGCACTATTCTAAATAATAAAAAATACAGGATTAATTAAGATTTTCAAATTACTATTTCAGTTGAATACAAGTATTTTCATCCTTCTCAGACTAGCATAATTATTTCCTATTTTATCCAATGATATCATCATAACCACACCTGCTGTAAACTTTCTTTCATCTTTTTTAATGATATCAATATAATATGATTAAAACTCTACAAAGGTCTGTATGCATTTCATGCCTCTAGTAGTAATGAATTGAAGTACGAGCATCATATTATGTTCTCTTTAACTGTAGGTATGCTTTCCTGGAACAGACATCTATTTATTATGAATTAAGTGAAATCTCATGTAAAAATCACAATAGAAAATGAGTTTTCGAAAGATAATACAGCATATACCTTTGGAAACGATGAGGTATTCCGAATAGTCAATAAATACTTCTTAGCAATGTCCACATGATTGGGTATACCTTCACTCATTAAAACATTATGGTATGGAATAAAAAACAATCGTTATGCTAATCTTTTAGACTACCGAGCATAAAACCTTTTATAAAATGTTTTTGTAAAAAAGGGTAAACTAAGAGAATAGGAATCGTTGCCACTACAATTGTTGCCATTTTAATACCTTCTGGAGATGTTTGAATCATTGAGGAATAAAAGTCTCCAGATGGGTCATTAGTAAATGAATCTTCGACAATCATTTGCCTTAGTTTTATTTGTAATGGGTATAATTTAGGATTTTCAATAAACATTAATGCTTGGAAATATGAATTCCAATGGTTAACAGCATAAAATATTCCTAAAGTCGCTAAAGCAGGTTTAGATAACGGCAAAACGACTGTAAATAAAATACGAATTTCCCCCATCCCATCAATTCTTGCAGCATCTATTAGTTCATCGGGAATATTGATGAAAAATGATCGCATTACAAATAGATTAAATGCACTAATTGCTGTTGGAAATATAAGTGCCCAGATCGTATCTAGTAAACCTAAACTTTGAACAACTAAAAATGTTGGTATTAATGGTGCTGAAAAAATCATTGTAAAAAGTACCAATAATAGTATATATTTCCGCCCCAAAAATTCCTTTCTTGAAAGTGGATATGCTAACGATGCCGTTGCTAACAGATTAAATAGTGTCCCAACAACTGTTAAAAAGATTGTAACCCCATAGGCGCGTAATATACTCGCATCTCGAAAGACGAATAAAAAGTTATCTAATGTAAATTCTACTGGTAAAAACGCAACATCCCCTGCATCAATCGCAACTCCACTACTAAATGATTGTGCAAATACATGTAGTAATGGCAAAAGAGAAACCAAACTAATGGTTATTAGCAGAAACATGTTTGTAAAAATAAAAATTTTCCTTTTTGGACTATCTTTAATTGCCATAGATATCAAACCTCCTCTTAATATAGTCCTGATCCAGTTGCTTTTTTGCTTAAAAAGTTTCCACCCATGATTAGAATTAATCCTGTAATAGATTTAAATATACCTATTGCTGTAGTATAACTGAACTGATTATCAAGCAATCCTACTTTATAAATATAAGTATCAAATATTTCGCCACTTTCACGGTTAAATGGGTTTAAAAATACATCTACTCTTTCAAATCCAAAATCCATGAAATTTCCCATTTGTAATAGGAACAACATAACAATTGTTGGTAACAATGTAGGCAATGTTATTCTCCATGTCTGCTGCCATCGATTCGCTCCGTCAATTTCAGCGGCTTCATAAAGTTCTGGATTTATTCCAGCAAGTGCAGCTAGATATATAATTGTACCCCAGCCCGTATCACGCCATAACCCTGCACCTACTATGATTGAGCGAATATAACTTTCTTCACCCAAGAAATATATTGGTTCGACCCCAAATAATTCTAGTATACTATTGAAAATTCCAGTGGAAGGAGACAATACAGTAATAAAAATACCACCGATTATAACCCAAGATAAAAAATGCGGCATATAAACAACTGTCTGAATGACACGTTTGACAAACACTTTTCTAACTTCATTTAGCATTAGTGCTAAAACGATTGGTGTTGTGAAGCTAAATAATAAATCGTAAAGATTTATGAGCAATGTGTTTTTTAATATTCTTAAAAAATCGGGATATTCTATCATTCGTTTAAAGTGCTCTAGTCCGACCCAATCACTCTTTGTAAATCCTCTAAATATATTGTAATCTTGAAATGCAATTACTGTTCCTAAGATAGGAATATATTTAAATATGAGAAAATATAATAATCCAGGTAATACTAAAAAATATAAAACTTTGTGTTTATTAATTATGGTTAGCCTTTGTTTCCATGTCATTTTATGAACGCCACCTTCCTTAATTGAATTACTATAATCTTAAACAATGTGATATTAAAAAAAGTTAGTATTGTTTTTGTGTAATTTATTTCACTTCAAGTAATATATTAAAGTTATTTCAGGAAAAATTTCAGGTAAACCATTTCGTTAAATTTTCTTTAACGAAAGTATCATCATTTAAATGGGAATAATCTTCATAAACCCGATCAATCTCATCGAGCTGTTTTGGACTTAACTTATCTTTCTCAAGCAAACACCAACGGCCTTGTAATAATCCTTGACGGGCTAACACTTCATTTATACCTGAAATACTACCTTTATATTGATTTTTAGCATCAAAAAATGCAGCATTCGCATCCGTTATTTCTTGACCCAATGTCAACAACTCTGATGATGGTTTATTACTCAATCTTGCTTTTTTAACTTCATTGAAGTATTCAACAGACTTTTTTGTCCACACGGACCAATGCCCTAACAGTCCACCTACAATTGGCTTCATAACAGTTTCACCATTAACATTAAACCTATAAGTTGTAAGCAAATCTGCTATAATATTATCATCATTCCCTGTATAAATCGCAATATTTTTATTTCTTTTTGAATGACAGACAGCTCTTATAACGTCCTGCGTATAATAACGATTAAATGGGGCTACTTTAATACCATAAACATTTGGTATATCAGCAAGATTCTTCCAAAAGTCATATGAAAGAAAACGCCCCCCAACTGCAGGCTGCAGATAAAATCCAAATACAGGTATAATTTCAGCCACTTTTTGTGTCCGATGAAGTAATTGTTCTTCCGTATAATCTTGTAGTCCACCTACGCTCAATAGTCCAAGATCATAGCCAATCTCTTTGATTAAATGTGCTTCTTTCTCTGCTTGTTCTGTAGGGCCTGCAATACCACCAATTTTGATAAATGACTGAGAAACTTGTGATTTTTTTATTTCTTCCATTGCCATTTTTAAGACCTTTTCAAACAGATTAAACTGTGGATCTCGTATCTCAAATTGAGTTGTATGTACACCAACAGCAATACCACCAACACCAGAATCAATATAATAGCGTGTTAATGCACGTTGCCCAGCCTCATCTAGTCTCTTTCTTTTGGTTAAGGCTAATGGGTGTGCTGGAATAACAGCACCTTCATGTAATTGTTTTTTCACCTCTTCATCAAGCATTAAAAATTCCCCTTTCTTTCCTGAAAGTGAGTTGGTTTATCGCTCACTTCTCCCTTATTCATCAACCATTTTGTTGTCATATCAATCATATGCTTTAAAGAGACATTCGGATATCCAAAGAGTTCATGAGCTTCCGAAGCATTGTTTAATAATGCACTTGGTTGTTCCTCTTTCATAAAATATGCTTTTTTACCCATCCTTACGGCTATCTGATTCGCCAACCAGCGTACGGATAACGTTTCAGGACCGGTGACATTTAAAGTTTTCGGTGGTGATTCACAATGTAATAAAGACCTAATCGCATATTCATTCGCATCACCTTGCCAAATGACGTTCACACTTCCCATCGATAGATCGATTGGTTGTTCATTATATACATGCTGAGCTATTTCTAATAGAACTCCATATCTCATGTCTATTGCGTAATTTAATCGAAATAGCAACATTTTTGTATCATTATTGTGAGAAAAATTTGTTAGTATTCGCTCTCTTCCCAAACATGATTGCGCATATTCACCAATTGGGCCTACAGGTGTATCTTCAGAGCAGTTTTCACTTACTATATTTGTTAATGGATAAACATTTCCAGATGAAAAGGCAACTATATTAGAATTTTTAAATCTTTTTGCTACTCGTCCGGGTAAATAAGTGTTCATGATCCAAGTAAAATGTTCATTTCCAGCTGTTCCAAACTTATTACCAGCCATAAAGATCACATTTTTTACGTCTGGCAGAGCATTTAATGCCTTGTCATCTAACAAATCTGCAGCTACTGTTTCAACACCATTTGCGTCTAACTTTTCCCTTTCTTTCTTAGAAGAAAAACGTGACACACCAATGACTTTCTTATTTATATTTGCTTCATTAATTGCTCTTTTAGCCAATATCGCTAAGGTGGGACCCATTTTTCCGCCTACACCTAATATTAAGATATCGCCATCCAGTGACTTTATATCATTGATTAATTGCGAAGAGGGTTTAGTCATAAAATTTTCTAACTCTTCGACAGTTCTCATCATAATCACTCCTTATCACGTTAAAGTCTCTATAATATTTTCATCCAAAAAATCATGATTGTGTTGCTATTAATTCGCCATTTTTAAAGCTCTTACTCACTTCCCATCCTCTTTTATTTTCCTTAAGGAGAATTAAGTCAGCAATATTTCCAATACACAGCCCTTCTGATTGTGGGATTTCCATTAGTGTTGCCGGGTATATTGATGCTCTATTAATTGCTTCGGTTGTATTTGATAATTTCATAGCGGTTAAATGATTTACACCTTGTAATAAGTTCATAGCAGATCCAGCTAGTAATTCATGATGATTTCTTAAATGCAGGCGTCCTTGTTTTGTCAAACAAACATCCCCACCAACAGGTGTCCAATAATTTCCTGGCTCCATTCCTGCAAGAGCATCACTATCACTAACTAATATCATTCGACTTTTTTTAATTTCTTGAATCACCTTTAGGACGTTAACAGGTAAATGATGACCATCAGAAATAACAGAGGCCCATAAACCTTTCTCAGCTAATTGATCCCATATATAGTTAGGATGCCTAGGCAACGTAGCATGAGCGCCATTACCTAAGTGGGTGGAAAGAACTGCACCGGCCTCTATTGCAGACTTAATTTGTTCTGCTGTTGCCGCTGTATGCCCTATCGAGACTTTGACACCTGAGTGGGAAACCTTTCTTATAAAATCCTCAGCATTTGACCATTCTGGGGATAAAGTTAGTAATTTAATCATGCCTTCTGCTTTTTCCTGTAAATAACAAAACTCTTCCCAGCAGGGTTCTCGGACATATTCTTTAGAATGCGCACCTCTTGGCCCATCATTTTCAGAAATATAAGGACCTTCTAAATGGAAGCCTTTTATAAACTGTTTCACATATCGATTATTATTTATAACTGCTGCATTTCCTTCAAATATTTCAGCCAATTTCTCTCGTGAATTAGTAATAATAGTTGGATAAAAAGTCATTGTTCCTACCTTTGCCAAGTTATATATGACCTCTCCCCACTCTGTCTGACTAAGTGGACTATCATTAAAATCTATTCCCATATAACCATTGATTTGAATATCTATTAACCCTGGCGAAATAATCATGTTTTCCTGAGAAGGCGTTGCCCGTTCCTTAATGGATTTGATATATCCATTTTGTATCGATAATTTAATTCCTTCTCCTGTTGCATAATGAGTTCCTGTAATAATACGTTCTTTTAATTGTGTCATGTTATGACCTTCCAAAAGCATCTTTATCAACAATAAGATGCGCATCCCTATGTCGTCTTAATATTGTTGCTGGGCAGGAACTATCAACAGAATTATTCAACATTTTATTAATCGCTTCTGTTTTAGTTCGCCCTGGAACAGTACAAACCATTGTTTTTCCGGCTGTTAAAGTAGGTATTGTTAAGGTTAAAGCGTGAGTTGGAACATCTTCAATTTTCGGAAAACAGCCATCATTTACTTGTTGCTGGCGGCTGAATTGATCCAGTTCAACAACTTTAATCTTTTCCGGGTCATTAAAATCAGCAACCGGTGGGTCATTAAATGCAATATGACCATTCTCTCCTACCCCCAAACAAACAAGGTCTATTGGTGCTTCATTTAACAACTTTGTGTAGCGATTAACTTCATCCCTAATTGGTTTGGTACCATCAATAAAATGAAATTGTTTAATATTAACCTTACTCGTTATATTTTTTTCTAAGTACTTTTTAAACCATTGATCTGAATCACTTGGGAGACCAATATATTCATCCATATGAAATCCAATAATTCTAGACCAGTCTATCTCTTGATTGTTTATTAAATAAGATAGCATCTCATCTTGTGAAGGAGCTGAAGCAAATATAATTCTTACTTCAGCCTTTTGCTTTAACAATTTTTTTATTCGATCACCAGCTATTGTTGCTGCTAATTTCCCCATATCTTCTCTCGTTTTTCCTACATAATAGTATAAGTTGTTTCTTTTATCCTCATGTATAATGCTGGACATTAATATTCACTCCTCTTAATTTATATTTAATTCAATTAACCTTTTTAATATATTAATACCTGAATATATTAATATAAACGCATAGTGTGATGTTCCATAACCCCGAGTAAGCGCTTGCAATAGTAGTGTAAAGGTGTACAGCTTTCATGCCGCTAAAGATTAATTGTTTTCCCACTTTGTCGACTTTCATTTGCCGATTCGATAAAACGAATAATCTCTAGCGTTTCCTCTGAATCAAAATCAGCGTTACCTGTTTTCATAAAATCAATAATATGTTTATTTTGCCTGGCATGGAATGAAACATCACTTAATGTTGAATTCGTAAACTGTGTACCTTTTTGTCGATGAATTGTAGAGCCGAATGATCTATTACCTTCACGATTTCCCCTAACAGTTCCGATTCGTCCATCTTCCCATTCTCCAACAACGAAATCATGGTTCTCATTCGTATAAGACGTTACTTTCTGACAACCTTTTCCTAATATTTTATAAAGCATCTCTACAGAATGGATACCGTACCAAAACAAACCCGGTTGTGTTGCTTGTAATTCCATCGGACCGTAACAATCAGCGCCTATAATGACATCTTGGGAGTCATCCTCAAGCGCATTCACTAGTGATTCATCATATCTAAGAGGCGAGCAACTCATCACTGGTGTTCCATACTTTTTTGCCTCTTCTTGAATTTTTTGAGCACTAGTCGTATCTAAAGTAAATGGTTTATCAATAAATATAGGTTTTTTATATTTAACAATTGCCATAAATTGTTCTAAATGGACACGTCCATCTACTGAAGTAATCATGATGGCATCCGAGGCATCTGCTACTTTTTGTAAACTATCTTCAATTTTCACATCATATACTTCTCGCAGTAACTTCGTATATTTATCAACTCTACTATAGCTCAATTCAAAATCAGATGATCCACCCGGATATGCAACAACAATTTTTCCATCAGGGATATAAAACGGATGATCCTTTTCATGCAAAAACTTACTAAAACCTTCGACATGCGATGTATCCAAACCTATTAATCCAATTTTTAATTCACTTTTCAACTCTATTCCTCCTCGCTGGTCTTTTTTATACACCTCTGCGGAAGTGCTGATATATAATGTATTCTTAATATTAACAAACAGCTTAATACAAACAATGGGTTTACTTTATATGCAATTTTGTTTTTTTTAGCTAACTGAATCAATTTCATAATAGTTCTTAGTATGAAAATGGTTTTCCATGCTGCCTTGGAACCTCGGGCGAATGCAGTGTATTTTCTTAAATCCTGGGTGATTTTTGCTTTATAAACTTTTGGAAAATGACTTTACCTGCCAAGGGACAGCCCCTACATTCTTTAGGTTTGTGTATTTTAACTTTCTATATTTGGTTTCAAAGCAATCATAACAATAAGGATGTTCCCTAAAACGAGGCGGGGAAAAGTACTTGTCATAGCTAATCTTCTCTTTCTCATAGCGTTTATTATACGCAAATTATACGCAATTACAGATTTGATTCCCCATTCGATGTACTTGCTCATATATCGGTTCATATTCATACTCAGGCACCCATCATATGATAGCGTATAGAAAGCTGCTAATTCACTCCTTAGGTTATGACTGCCTTTCCATTATTAATAGCTTCTAGATAGAAAAAGGGATTGTGAAACATATTTACTTAATATGCCAACAGCTAGATGGCCTTTTAAGCCAAACTAAACCAAAACACATTTTTTCTATTGGATTTCATGCCCCATTTCGGATTTAAAGGGACCACATCCCGAGTCAAATTGGTCTTTAATGAGTTTATTCAAAGATTTGTAAATTGGCCTCTCTCTGCTTGTTCTCAGATCACCAGTCACGATCTTCTTTGAATTTCTGCCCTCACTTTTTTGTTACGAGCTTTAGTTTATCCTTTTAATTAGGTACTCGATCCCATGCT
>Ga0079226_10004888_pt1 | contig 10254 bp, 9 predicted proteins | sample Poulit2014_FD_76345 | JGI IMG/M metagenome (GOLD analysis project Ga0079226, IMG submission 76345) | Agricultural soil microbial communities from Georgia to study Nitrogen management - Poultry litter 2014 | ecosystem: Environmental > Terrestrial > Soil > Agricultural land | place: USA: Georgia... | reverse complement strand
CTTATCTAAACAAGCTAGGGCTTCTTTTTCTTGATCGTTTTTCAAAAAGGCAGTTGATAAAGAATAATAATACATATTGTTAGCGTCAACTGTCTTTGCTTCAGCTTCCATATTGGTTAAAGCTTCAAGAAGTTGTTTTGCTTCTTCATTTTCTTCGTAGGCTTTAACAATCGGCATGTATTCTTTCAGGAAGCTTTTGTTCCTGAGCTGATAGATGAATAGGCTGCTGATAAGGAAAAGGATACCATGCACAATAAAGGCAGAAATGACAAGGAGAAAGACGAAAAAGATATTTCTTTTAATGAAGTTTTCAAATATTAATATGGATGAAAATCCGAAAACCAATAGGGTTACGACGTAGGTAAATGTCCTAAAACGATCTTGCCTAATATTAGCTTTATGAAGCTTATTGTCCATGTCATGTAAATCTTTTGACTCTAATATCTTAATGGCGTCGTTGAGATCATCCTGTTGATCGGGAAATTTATTAGTAGAATTTCTTAGTAATTCGAATTTATAATTTCTCCCGTCTTCCATTTGAAAAGTAATGTGGTAACTAGGGATTTTCTTTTTAATCCGGATACCTTGAATCTCATTATAATTTAATATTTCAAAATTAATGTTTTCACTTTCTTCTAAACGGTATAAAGATACGATTAATATACCATCTTGATTAATCTCTACTGCATATGATTGATAGCTATCACTGCCATTTAGCTTTAGCAATTTAGCCTGCATTAAAGATTCTAGATTGAAAGATATGGCATTTGGGGCCAGGTGCGGGAAAACCTTATCTTGAATCATTTGTTTTATATCTTGTTGCCTATATTTTGTACTCACTATGAATCACCTTGTATGCTTAAATTAATGTTGTGTATGATTCTAGTTTAATAATGATCAAATAAAAAAACAATAGTTATTTATGACTGTTGCTTTATAATCAGACAAATTTACAGTTGTATAGGCTAGTTAGCAATAAGCTCGATTTTAAATTTATATCTTAAATTCTTTCGATGTATCATAAAAGTCACATCTTTTTTTGTGTGATTAAGTTAGTTAAGGCAAGATCACCAAATGAGGGGGACTTATGATGAATAAAAATTAAACAAGTGTTAGCTTCTTAATTGATGAATTTATATAATTAGATGTAAAGCAATTTGATCTTAAACGAATGACTTCTGCTGATTTTGTTAATCTTTTAACGAATGAAGAGTGTCGACAATTATTAAAATCGGATAATGAATATTTTAGACTGAAAGTATATACGCTTGAAAAATTCCTTGAGTCGCTGATTGAAAGCATCGTTAAAAAGGCGATTGATAAATTTGATCCTTATGGACTTAATCCTGGTGTAGACACACCTTCTAACGAATATGATCCGGAATCAAGGACAATTGCTAAAAAGTTACATTAGACATGTCGGTAGAAGAAATAGCTGGAGTAATTAAAGATGTGTTTGTTATCTACTTTGATACTAGCTTTCCACTTGAACGTTATTATCCTCCTGCAAAAGAAATCCACCACGATTTCAGCCGTATGAGAAAACCGATAGTGAAGATGAATAGTTAAGACGATACTATAGGAAAGATGTAGGTAAAAGGCCAAGGGATTAGATGTAGAGTTTACAAATGAATAATGGGGGAAAGCCCTCAAAAATCGGTGTTCACTTTTATTTTATAGAATAATAGTGAACATTTTTAATTATTATACAGCAGTATGACCTCATTCCTTTCGCCTATTGAGAAGTAGATAAAGTTTGATAGAATGAAAATTGATACTTGTTTGGATAACTTTGGTGAATTTTCTAGTCGGCAAGATTTTTTATGGTCAAAACAAGTTGCTAGGTGTTCCGCTCATCCAAATTTTGCATAAGTCAATTAAGAAGAAAGATGAGCCACTTTTTTACACGATTATTCAAGATATTATAGCTCTAACAGAGGGTGAAATTGATTCCTTAACTCTTCAGGATATAAGGGAGAGAGCTAAATCGACAGGGGTCATTACTGCTGATGAATTTATTAAAAAATTGCCCCTTATCACCCAATTATTTTGCGATTCGATGCTAAATATTTTAAATCAGCCTACTTAACGAGCTTACTTTATTTTCTAATATTTTTCGTATTCGCTTTGTTTTCGCAAAGTCATCTTTATAGCGGCTATGTCTTGATCAGTGTCCTCCTATTACCTATTGGTTTGCAATCTTACTTGTTCGATTTCTCATCAAGAAGTACAAGCAGAAAGAAGTAACCTAGTAAACTAGACAATCACAATAAGTTAAATTAAATGATAGGAGTAATGAATTTAAGTTATCCACAAGAGATATATCTGGAAAGATTTAACCCGCTTAATAGTCAAGAGTTCGAAGATACATAGTGTTAATTTAAAAAATAGTTCTACAACAAATAATCTTGTTTGTTAAGATAAGAAATTAAAAATAAGTAATATTAGTTGATTGTAACGTAAGGTGGCTAACTCCTGCGGGCCGACTTAAATCGGCCAGGTCCTCTGACCAACGTCGGCATTGGGACGCCCTGTCCGGCAGAAAAGCCTGCGTCTTAAAATCCCGCAGGAAGCGATTTTTTGCTTCCGAGGAAGTTGAGGCCAGGCCCGCGGAAAGGAGCCACCAGGAGTTAAATCAACCAAACTATTCACCAACATTATCTGATAAAACAGTAAAAAACCTCTACTAACGTCCTTATACAAGGAAATCTAGTAGAGGTATTTTTATTTAAAGTCATATCTTTGAATGAAAGAATTACTCATCAAATTTATCTGTTACTGCACCGATTGAAGCACATGATACGTTGCGCGCGAATTTTGCCAAGACACCGCGACTTTCAAGTGGTGGTGCTTGCCATTTTTCTTTTCGATTATTTAATTCGTTTTCTGGCACATCGACCGTAATCGTTTGTTCAATCGTATCGATTGTAATATGGTCGCCTTCTTCAAGTAAAGCAATCGGACCACCAGCTTGAGCTTCAGGTGCGATATGTCCAATTACTAATCCGTGTGTACCTCCGGAAAAACGTCCGTCTGTTAAGAGGGCAACTTTTTCACCTAAGCCTTTACCAACGAGAATACTAGAAATAGATAACATTTCCGGCATACCTGGTGCACCTTTTGGTCCAGCGTAGCGGATGATGAGGACATCGCCTTCATTTATTTCGTTGTTTAGTACCGCTTCAGTCGCTTCCGCTTCGCTATTAAAGACGCGGGCAGGTCCGTCGTGGCGTTCTACTTTTACACCGGATAATTTCGCGATAGCCCCTCTAGGTGATAGGTTTCCTTTTAGTACTACTAAAGGTCCGTCTTTACGTTTTGGTTCATCTAGGGGAGTGATCACGACTTGATCATCCGTTAAGGCTTCGACATTTTCTAAGTTTTCTGCAACTGTTTTTCCAGTGACAGTTAAACAATCTCCGTGTAAGTATCCTTTATCGAGTAATAGTTTCATAACCGCCTCGACACCGCCAACTTCGTATAAGTTTTCCATGACGTATTTTCCACTCGGTTTTAAATCTGCGATATGAGGGACTTTCTTTTGAATACGGTTAAAGTCATCCATCGATAAATCGACATCAATTGAGTGGGCCATAGCTAGTAAGTGGAGGACCGCATTAGTTGATCCACCTAAGGCCATCACGACTGTAATCGCATTTTCAAAAGCTTCCTTAGTCATAATGTCTTTTGGATAAATGCCTTTTTCTAAAAGGTGATAAACTGCTTGTCCAGCTTCTTCACATTCTTCTGCTTTTTCTTCAGAAGTAGCTGGTTTACTTGCGTTACCAGGCAAGCTCATTCCCATCGCTTCAATAGCGGAAGCCATAGTGTTTGCCGTATACATTCCACCACATGATCCAGCACAAGGGCAAGCATTTCGTTCGATACGTTTTAATTGTTCTTCGTCGATATCGCCTTTATTATATTGGCCGACACCTTCGAAAACAGAAACTAAATCGATATCTTCACCGTCTAATTTCCCTGGGCGAATTGTTCCACCATAGACAAATATAGCGGGAACTTCAGAGCGGGCAATGGCAATCATACATCCTGGCATATTTTTATCACAGCCACCGATTGTTACGACAGCGTCTAGGTTTTCTGCACCGACGACAGTTTCAATTGAATCGGCGATTAAATCTCGACTCGGTAATGAATAACGCATGCCATCGGTTCCCATGGAAATTCCATCAGATACAGTAATCGTATTGAAAATCATCGGAGCTCCGCCAGCTTCTCGGGCGCCTTTTTTCGCACGTTCAGCTAAATCATTTATATGAATATTACAAGGTGTTACTTCACTCCAAGTACTTGCAATCCCAATCATTGGCTTCTCGAAATCTTCATCTGTAAATCCGACAGCGCGAAGCATGGCACGGTTTGGTGCCCGTGTAACGCCATCGAACACATGACTTTTAATTCGTAAATCCTTTGTCATTTGTATATCACCCTCCATATAAATTAAACAAACTTATCCCCTTAACCTTAACATGAATGAGATGGATCTTCAAAATTGTCTGAATTTAACAATTGAAGGGAAATAGATTTTATTTTAGGGGAGGGTGAATATATCGTAGGTCGTGATATTCTTCCGGGTGCCTATAAGGTAAAGACCAATGTAGGTTTAGATCCTGATAACGAATTTATGGGTTGGGAACTTTATATCTATGGATATATAAATGATGAAAGGAAAGTTGAATATATAGAGGCGGATACCGAAGAAGTTATCGTAAACTTGCAAGAGGGGGAAGTAGTTTCCTTAAAATATAATGTAGGCCTTGCTGTCGCTTTAGGCGAAAAGCAACTTAATCTTCCTATCGATGATATTAAATTAATATTTGAAGAGGTGAAAAATTAGTTTGGATTAATAGTTTGTTCAGCCAACTTGTCTTTACTATTTTATTTTTTATAAGATATATTTGCTTTCTTAAAATTTATATGATAGGCTTATAATCAATATATTGAACAAATAACAAAACTAAATACTACATATAGTTAAATAGGTGGCGCATCGGACGTCTTAAAAGGGAATTCAGTGGAATGCTGAAACTGCCCCCGCAACTGTAAATATGTCGAAAGAAGCTAAACCACTGTACTTATTTTGTGTAAGCAGAAAGTACGGGAAGGTTTTCGAGTAAGATACATATGAGTCAGGAGACCTGCCTTTTAACTTAAGTTTCATTTCCTCGGGGTGAGGGAGACGAAGCGGTATCGGCTTGTAAAAGGAGCTTGTCTTTTTTGGTCTAAAATTTTACAATCTACCGTCTATCCTCAACCTCGGGATAGGCGGTTTTTTATTTGTTGAGATAATTTTAGGAGGTATATTCATGACAGTTACTCTAGCAAGTTCATTAGATGTTTCAGAAATAATGGAAGATGCAAGTGCGGATTTATCCTTAACTATAGAGAGCTATAAGGAAAAGTGTTTACGTAATATTGATCAAGCAATGACAGACAAAGAAATCTATGATTTATTAATAAAAAATGCCTTAGAAAATATTGATGAGGCAAGCCCCAATTGGACATACTTTGCAGGCAGACTCTACACTGATCAGCTATATAGAGAGGCAGCGAAAAATCGTGACTATGATGCTAGTGAAACTTACCATCATTTTTATGCCTTGATCGAGAAGTTGACGGATAAAGGGATTTATCATGAATCCTTACTTGAAAAGTACTCACAAGAAGAGATTAGTTTTTTTGGTAGCCAATTACAAAAAGAAAATGATCAATTATTTACATATTTAGCTCTTTATACATTAGCGACTCGCTATTTAGCGACAGACCATGAGAAAAATGTCTACGAGTTACCACAAGAGCGTTGGATGGTTATCGCTATGTATTTAATGCAGGATGAAAAAGCAGAGAAACGTAGGGAATTAGTATTAGAGTCATACTGGGCTTTAAGTAATTTATATATGACAGTAGCAACACCGACTTTAAATAATGCTGGGAAAACACATGGGCAATTATCGAGTTGTTTCATCGATACAGTAGATGATAGTCTACAGTCAATTTATGATGTGAACTCAGATGTTGCACAACTATCGAAAAATGGCGGCGGTATCGGAGTTTATATGGGGAAGGTCCGGGCGCGTGGTAGTTCAATAAAAGGATTTAAAGGCATGTCCAGCGGTGTAGTACCATGGATTCGTCAATTAAATAATACGGCGGTAAGTGTTGATCAGTTAGGAACGCGTAAAGGTGCGATTGCTATTTATTTAGATGTTTGGCATCAAGATATCGAAGCTTTTCTTGACCTGAAATTAAATAACGGTGATGAGCGTATGCGAGCACACGATATATTTACTGGTGTTTGTTTGCCGGATTATTTTATGGAACAAGTTGAGAATCGTGGCGATTGGTATTTATTTGACCCTCACGAAGTCAAACAAGTGATGGGCTTTTCTTTAGAAGACTTTTACGATGAAGAAAAGGGTAGGGGATCTTGGCGCGAAAAATATGAAGCTTGTATCCAGAATGAAAATTTATCCAAGCGTGTCATTCCAGCCATTGAAATTATGAAACGAATTATGATTTCACAATTAGAAACAGGTACACCATTTATGTTTTATCGCGATGAGGTAAACCGTCAAAATAATAACAGTCATGAGGGAATTATTTACTGTTCAAATCTTTGTACGGAAATTACACAGAATCAGACACCAACTCAGTTTTTAGAACAGTATGTTGAAAATGAGGATGTCATCGTCAAAAAATATAAGGCGGGCGATTATGTTGTTTGTAATTTAAGTTCTATTAATCTAGGACGAGCAGTACCGAATAATGTCCTAGAACGTTTAATTCCGGTACAAGTTAGAATGTTAGATAATGTAATTGAGTTAAATACTTTACCGCTAGAACAGACGAGATTAACCAACCAGAAATATCGGGCGATTGGCTTGGGTACCTTCGGCTGGCACCATTTATTAGCTAAGAAAAATATCGAATGGGAAAGTGAAGAAGCCCTAGAATTTACGGATAGCTTGTATGAACAAATTGCTTATTTAACGATAAAAGCAAGTATGGAATTAAGTAAGGAAAAAGGGTCTTATCCACTTTTTGAAGGAAGTAAGTGGGATACAGGTGCCTACTTTGAACAGAAAGATTACGTCAGTGAAAAATGGCAAGAATTACGAAAAGATGTGAAAGAACATGGGATGAGGAATGGTTATTTAATGGCTATTGCACCAAACTCATCAACCGCAATGATTGCAGGCTCGACAGCAAGTATCGATCCTATTTTCCAAGCCTTTTACTATGAAGAAAAGAAAGATTTTAAAATTCCTGTAACAGCTCCCGAATTAGATCATCAGACATACAATATTTATCGACGTTCAGCCTACATCGTTGACCAAAGATGGTCAGTTAGACAAAATGCGGCTCGTCAGAAGCATATTGACCAAGCAATTTCCTTTAATATTTATGTACCAAATACGATTCGGGCTTCAGTGCTCCTAGACTTGCATTTACAGGCCTGGGAATCTGGTATCAAAACGACTTATTATGTTCGTTCAACTGCTCATGATATCGAAGAGTGTGAGTGGTGTGCTTCTTAATGGAGAAAGAAAAAAAACTATTGCTTGCTTATGCAACAATGACTGGAAATACGGAAGAACTTGCAGAGATAGTGTATGACCAACTCTGCACGCAACTTAAGGAATATGAGGTTGAAAAATACTATATCGATTTTTTCAAGGCTCCACAAGTGTTCGATGTGGATAAGTATGAAGCTGTTTTTTTAGGGACTTATACTTGGGGACAAGGATTTTCGCCGGAAGAGGTGGACCAATTTATTACGGTAAATGATTTAAGAAAAACGACGGTTTATTTATTTGGAACAGGTGATATACAATTCGGTGAGGATTTATATTGTCTTGCATTAGACAAAGCCTATCAATATTATGGTTCGCCTAGGGCACCACTTAAAATCGAACAATCTCCTAGAGGGGAGCAAGAAAGCAAAGTAATTGAATGGACAAATAAAATTATTGAGGAGATGAGCTAATGGGACAGTTACTAGAAAAAGCAAAGGTATTAGAACCGAGAAATCCAAACAGATCGACTAAGTTGTTTGGTGGAAAATCAAGTGGCATATTAAATTGGAATAATATCGCTTATCCTCATTTTTATCGAACGTATAAAGAGCTTGTCGGTAACTATTGGCAAGCAGATGAAGTAAATATGACAAATGATATAAAAGAGTTTCCTAATCTTACAAAGGAAGAGCAAAATGCATATTTAAAAATTATTGGTCTTTTATCAACATTGGACGCACCGGCGACTAAAGTTGCCTTACAAATGTCGCTTTATTCGACGGATCCTTCTGTGCAATCAATTATGGCAGTTATCGCTCAACAAGAAGCCGTCCATAATGAATCCTATTCCTATGTTCTATCTTCGGTTGTTAGTTTAGCAGAGCAGAATGAATCATTTGAAACAGGGCGCAAGGATCCCGTATTATTGCAGCGTAATGAACGGATTATGCAAGTTTTAAATAATTTTGTAGACAATCCGACTCTGGAAAATATACTTAAGACAATGACCTATGTTATTTTACTTGAAGGCATGTTTTTCTATTCAGGATTTGCTTACTTTTATAACCTAGCACGTCACAATAAAATGGTCGGAACTTCCACCATGGTCAGCTATATCAACCGCGACGAGTTAGTTCACAGCCGTTTTATGACTGAATTATTTAGAGCGACTTTAGCTGAAAATCCGGAATATAATAATGAAGAATTAATTAACTGGGTATACGATAGTTTTAAACATAGTGTCGAACAAGAAACGAATTGGAGTCGTTATTTACTCAGTGATATAAAAGGGATTGACTTGGAAGAAATGGCTAGTTACGTTAAATATCGCGCCAATAAAATGCTGCGCATGATGGGTCTCAGTGAAATTTACGAGGGATATACAGAAAATCCGATGAAATGGATTCGTGCTTATGCAGATAATTTTGACGGTACCAAGACTGACTTTTTTGAACAGACATCCCGTCAATATGCTAAAACAAGTGATGCTAACGGATTTGACGATTTATAAAATAATTATGAAGAAAATTGCCTAGATATTGTTTCTAGGCAATTTTTTCTGGAGAAAATAAATAATTGAGTATACGGCTCATCAGCTATCTGCTCTATACGTAATCAACGAAATTTTAAAATACATGTAGAGTAGCTGACTTTACTCTAAACATAATCAACGAAATCCCGAATACATGTAGAGTAGCGAGGCTCCGCCTTAGAATCTATCTTCAATAATGTCGACTCATCTCAATCAAGTTTTCAAATTAGAGAATCTTCTTAATTTGTTTCCTAGAATTTTTGTTCGCCTTTTGCTATAATTGAAAGGAATTTTGTTATGAAATGGAAGGGGTTTTATTATGGCTGGACATTCAAAATGGCACAACATACAACGACGTAAAGGTGCTCAAGATAAAAAGCGTGGAAAAATATTTATGAGGCATGCCAAATTAATTTATACTGCCGCAAAAGAAGGTGGCGGTGATCCAGAAATGAATCCAGCTTTAAGAACCGCGATTGAAAATGCGAAAGCCGATAACTTACCGAATGATAATATTGATCGTGCCATAAAAAAGGCGACAGGTAATTTAGATGGGGCGAATTTTGAAGAAGTAACTTATGAAGGCTATGGACCGAGTGGTATTGCAGTGATCGTACATGTATTAACTGATAACCGAAACAGAACTGCCTCTGAAGTTCGTCATGCTTTCACTAAAAACGGTGGTAACCTAGGTGCTTCTGGATGTGTAGCCTTTATGTTTGATCGAAAAGGCTATATCGTTATTACAAATGAAGATGGCGCGATAGATGAAGATGAATTAACTTTAGAAGCTATCGATGCAGGTGCAGATGACATTGAATATGAAGATGGTGTCTTTGAAATATATACAGAACCTGAGCAGTTTAACCAAGTAAAAACTGCTTTAGAAGCCGCAGGTCATCAGTTTGAGGAGGCAGAAATTACTTTAATTCCGCAAAACTATACACAAATTGCCGATGACCAGGAAGAAAATATGTTAAACTTAATTGATATGCTTGAAGAAAGTGAAGATGTGCAAGACGTACATCATAATATGCAAATAACGAATTAAAGTATATAGGATAAGGAATGGATAGATTTGATTGCTTATTTAAAAGGAAAACTTGTTTTTATACAAGAAGAATCGATTATTATCGATGTAGGGGGAGTAGGCTATGAAGTGTTGTGTCCTAATCCCTTTATTTT
>Ga0079226_10004887_pt1 | contig 10254 bp, 5 predicted proteins | sample Poulit2014_FD_76345 | JGI IMG/M metagenome (GOLD analysis project Ga0079226, IMG submission 76345) | Agricultural soil microbial communities from Georgia to study Nitrogen management - Poultry litter 2014 | ecosystem: Environmental > Terrestrial > Soil > Agricultural land | place: USA: Georgia... | reverse complement strand
GAACCTACTAGTGTGAGGTCAATGAAACACCGATATCGTTCGAAAGTTGCTGAAATACATCGTCAATTGATGCTACGCGGTCCCGTCGGGCTGGCGGCCGCAGACGAGTGGGCCGTACAGACAAGAAAGAATTTCAACGTTTCTCTCGATGATGCGGCTGAGCACTTCGCACGCTATTGCACGTCATCGAATGTCGGAAAATGGGCATATTCTCTTGTCGGTAAACGGTCATCGCAACCCGGCGGGTACGTGAAACGCAGAGTGCTTGAAGCATTCGACCAAGCAACTTGGGAGCAGAAGGTGAACGCGGTCTATTCGGCTGCTGGCTACGACAATTCAACCGAGATACCCGATCTTGTGTGGGACGCTGATGAGTTCCATGCAACAGTAGTCACAGCTATTGCCGATTCTGTTGTCAACTTTCACCAGCCTAAGCTCCTGGCAACACGTCGCGACGGCGTGGAACGATCACTTCAACTCCTCGGCGTCGCCGAGCTCTCAAACGCAATAGTCACAAGATGGAATGAAGCTTCCAACGCTCTATCGAAAGCACACCTAGAGGCCTTGCTCGATTCCGTCATCGACAGCCGTCCTGAAGCCAAGCGCCCTTCATCGAATCTTTCAGTGGTTGCGTCAGCCAAGCTGCGTGTCGATCCAGTCGCCGTAATTCTGCTGCGCTCACGTGAGTGCCGAGACATTGAAACCTACTTTGCCAATTTTCGACAATCGTCGGTGTCGTCAGACACCCTCTACCTGGCCTCCGCATTGACGCATAGGCCAAAGTGGGTAGTCCTGCTTGAGGATCCCATCGAGTTGTCGATTCAGGGCGAAAGGATCACTGTAGACAGAGTTACCGCGGCCTCCGACGAAAGACAAATTGAAGTTGTCTTCGAATCACCCGGCCGTTCAAGTTCGATCGGATCAGCACGGATACCTCTGGGTACCGTCAAACGGACCTATTCGACAAACTCAGTCGCTCACACAGCTCTTGTGATGCTCGACCTGTTCTTTTCTCACAAGGGGAATCTAGAGACTTCGCACGCCCCTGGAGACACAGTCTTTGCCGATCGCCGTCTTGCTGCGAGTAACTTCACCGCGGCATCCGTCTACAGACTGTCCAAACGTCCTCTATGGGATCCAGAACTCCTAAAGAGTCGGTTGAGGCTCCGAAAAGCAATTGATAACCGTAAAGCGCACGATGTCCGTGGCCATGTCCGCATCGTCAACGGTGCCGAGTACCCTGTAAAACCCCATCGCAGAGAGTCCTGAGCATGCTTTCGAGGAAAAATCGATTGTGCCTCGGGGAAGAAACCCTCGCCTACAATGTAGGGTCCAAGTATGGGATTTCAGACTCCGCAGTACACATTGGATGACTACCTCTCTAGGACCGTTTCGGGAAAGATCCAACTCCCTGATTTTCAACGAGGTTACAAATGGGACGATGAACGTATTCGCCAGTTGCTGGTCACGATTCTTCGCGGCCATCCTATGGGTGTGGTCATGCTGTTGGACACGAACAATGACGAAGTCCGATTCAAGCCGAGACCTGTCGAAGGCATTCAATTCGCTGATGACATCTCACCAAATCATCTGCTGCTAGATGGCCAGCAACGCCTGACCTCCTTGACTCAGGCACTGACCGGAGACGGCGTTGTCGAGACCAAGGACTCGCGCGGTAAGCTCATGTCGCTTCGGTATTTCGTCAACATCAGCAAAGCCCTGGAGGGCGAGAGTTCAATGGACGAAGCGGTCATCTCGGTCGGAGCGGACGGGAGGATCTGGACTAATTTCAATCGAGATGTGGAACTCGATCTGTCAACGCCCGAATTGCAGAGGGAGCAAAGGTACTTTCCGCTAAATCTCCTGTTTCAACCGATGGAGAGCCAAGGCTGGATACTTCAGTACGCCATGCTCGATCAGGATTCGGCAGGACGGTTCCACGCAGAGGTGCTGACACCCGCAGCTAGGTATTCAATTCCCGCCATCGAGCTCGACCGCAATACTTCGAAATCCGCGGTCGCCACGGTCTTCGAGAAGGTGAACACCGGCGGGCTGGAATTGAATGTTTTCGAATTGCTGACAGCGACTTTTGCCGGTGACGCCGACTATTACGCCAAACATGGGACAGACTTCCGCCTAAATGACGACTGGCGCGAGACGCAAGCGGTTTTCGAGCCGCAGCCAGTGCTACGGGAGGTAAGCAGCACGGACTTCCTCCGGGCAGTGACGCTCCTCGCGACCCGTCAGAGGCACTTAGCTGACGAACGGACGCGGCGGACTGCCGTGTCCGCTCGCAATGAAGATGCACTGAGAATCAGCCTCTCGGAGTATCTACAGTGGCGCGACCCGCTACGAGAGGCTTTCCTCTGGGCGGCGGGGTTCTTGGCTGACCGACATATCTTCGATACACGGTTCCTGCCGTACGGTACGCACCTGATCCCTCTTGCCGTCATTAAGGTGATTCTGGGAGCCGACGCGGACCTCCTTGGACCTCGCAAGCGGATCGTCCAATGGTTCTGGTGCGGAATCCTCGGTGAATTGTATGGAGGCACGACGGATACGCGCTTTGTCCGAGACGTCATGCTTGTCCCCGAATGGGCTCGGTCAGTGGATGGAGCACGAGTTCCGACGACAGTGCTGGATGCACAGTTCGTCGAGTCCAGGCTCCATTCCCTGCGCACACGCAACGCAGCAGCCTACAAGGGCATCTACACATTGTTGCTGCAAAATCAAGCACGCGACTGGATGGAGGACAAGCGACTGGACTTGGTCCAGCACCGCGAACTCGCAGTCGACATCCACCACATCTTCCCCAAGAAGTGGTGTGCGGAAAACGGCATCGACGACGAGCACCGCGAATCGATCGTCAACAAGACCGCCGTCAGTGCGCGAACTAATCGGACGATCGGCGGACGCGCTCCGTCGAACTACCTGTCACTGATCGAGCGAAATGCGCAGATCTCTGCTGAGCAGATAGATGAAGTGCTGGCATCGCACCTCATCGACGCCAATTGTCTGCGGAAAGACGACTTCGATGGCTTTTTCTCGAACCGGCGAGAACAGTTGCTCACACTTGTCGAATCTGCAATGGGAAAACCAGCTCAGAGAGATCTGTCCCAAGGCTACGCTGTTGAAGGATCAAACCAGTTCGACGAAGCCGACGTCGCAGAATCCAATGATGAAACCGTTGACGATGCGGACCTCATTGACACCTATTCGGGCGCGTCGGTTGCGTACTCCAAGTGATGACCTCGGTTCCGTGCGACTGCTACACCTATAGTCCAGTTTGATGCCCTTCCTCTGCCCGTACACAATGTGAAATCTGCACAGGCAGCAGGTGCGTGTGCAAACCGAACCTGCCTGGTCAGGCATTGGCCGTCAATCCTCTGAGGCAGAATCGCGTTTCCCACCAATTCGCTTCGGTTCAGCGACCACAGTTTGGCCTCCCGGGCCAGCGGACCTACGACCATCGAGGCAGGCGCCTCACGATCTTGACTCCGACCGTCACGAGTCTGGCTGTATGGCACAGCCACTGGTCCAATCTCACGGAGAACAATAGAGACTCGCGACTATGCGTAATGCGGGGGTCGACATCGGCGCGCACCTCGATCGTCTTCGTCGTTCCGTCGCTGAGTGAGACTGTTCGGTCTCCGCGCCAGACAACATCTTCAGTAAAGCGACACGAGATGGGAACACACGATGGCTACTACACGTCGGAAATACTCTCGACTGCGACCACGCGGAACAGCGCCGATCACCTCCAGATCGCTTCGAGCTGGCAAGTTCGCCCTAGCCCTCGCCAATCGGAGGCTGCGGTCCAACTTTTGGTTGGATTCTCGAGGGGAGGTTTGCAGTGAGCCCCGGAGCCAATTGAGGGTCCACCGTTCAATGTGCAGCTGATGCAGACTTGGGGTCCACTCACTCCGGAAGTCAGATGTAGTGTTAGTGACAGACCGACTTCAAGAGAACTGAACGAACCGTGACTGTTACCGATCTAGAAGACGCAAGCGAGACAAGCGACTTTGGTTATGTCTGAAATGAACAGCTTTGTCACAGCTCTTCTGCCCTCACTGGCAAAGAGTCTGTCCGAGACCTTCAACATCTTTCGAGTCATGCATCATGGAACTCACGAGAAACAGCTTTCAAACGTCTTTGCGTGGCTTCTTACCTTCGACGAGACACATGACTTGGGAGACAGGTTTCAAGCGACATTCGTAAAGAAGGTCAATAAGCGAGTGGACGCCAGCAAACAACTACCGACTGCTGGATACCGTGTGGTTCAAGAAGTAGACACTCGGGCAACCGAGGACTTCAAGCCCAACGAAGGCATGGATATCGCCGACATCGTTCTATGGCGAGACGATGCGGCACTCGTCATAGAAAATTATGGAACCTCTGATGGGCATGGACACAGCTACCAGCAATACCTAGCTCACGGATCCGCAGGTGGAAGAAGGGGCATCGTAGTCCTGCTTTGCCACCGCCACGAAGCTCATCTGCAAAAGGACGGGTGGGAGCAAGCCGCAGTCGTGACCTACTCGGAAGTACTGTCCGATCTCAAAGCCGAAGTCGACCGTGACTCAGCCTGGCGCAGAGAACACCCTGAGCAGGAGTTCTTCATCAATCAGATGTACCAGCATTTCGTGAAAGGCCCAGAAGCAGTGAATGTCACCGACCAACTGTCCTTCATTAAAGCTATGTGCGAGACCGGCGAGTCCGCTCGGTACAGCTACCGTCCTCGCGACCGAGCAAGCCAAGAATTTGCCGACCTAGTCGCCGAGCATGCGCGCAAGCAGTTCGATGACAGCCGTGCAACTTTAGCCAAAGTAAAGGACCGGCTTCGTAGCTTCTCACGGTCGGTTCTCGTGGACCAGGTCAATGCCGATCTTGAAACTGGACACGTTGAGAAGATCGTGACTCGTTTCTCCGGTCAATGGGAATGGTGCGTTGAGTTGCAACGAATCGATTCGGAGCGGACTATATTTCTCGAGTTTGGACCCACTGCAGTGGTCGAAAACGAGCGTGCCGACGAAGCCGTTGACGATCCGGATTTTAGTCAGGTCTTTGCCACGCTCCGCAATCCAGAAACCGGGGGCATTTCCAGGATTGCTCATACAGGAGTGAGCCTTGCCGAAGTGATCTCAGGTATTAATCGAGAAGACACGCGCCTGCGAGACGCTGTGCTGTCGATCGCGCGAAACGGCTCTTAGGCACGTGCACTTCGAGAACAGTTAATTACTGCCTCAGGATTACTATTCTCACTACACACCAACAACCTCCTGCATCGCCAGCAGCTCCCGCCGTGCCTGTGACAGCCCCATGCGGTGAGCGGCAGCAAGCCGCGAGAGATCGCGAGTGCTGTTGTCGACCGGCATGCGTTCGGGCGCGAAGACATGCGCTTTGCCCTCCGCTTCGAGCTCGAAGATGCGTTCACGGGTCTCGTTATAGCGCTTCCACCTCGTCAGCAGTGCCTCAGCCAGGGCCGGATACTTTCGGAAGATGCCGCGAAAGACTGCGGGGAAACGCTGCGGCACTTTCTTGTAGCCACGTTCTTGCGTGAGAACAATGACGAACTTCTCGAAGCCCTCGCGTTGAGCCTGACTCAACGCGATTCCACCGTCCTCCCCCATCGCACCGTCGACGTACACATGCCCATCGAGGTGCACTGGTGGCATGACAATCGGCATCGTCGATGACGCCTGCACACGGATCATCAAATCGTCGATATTCGGGGTGTCTTTCTTCGACCACACCGCCTCGTCGCCGGTCACCGCGTCGAACGCGATGACCCGCATGTCGCCTGTGCTTGCCTCGTAGGTATCCCAGTCGAACGGCAATGCCTCGTCGGGTGCACCAGCACGTTGGTAGATGTACTCGCCATGGAACATCCCTTTGCCGCGAGCGAAATACCGCCATCCGCCGAACTCCTCTTCCGCCGCGAACTCAACGAATGACCTGCGTATCCTCCAGGCGTCTCCGGACAGGTAGTTCACTGCGGTGGACGCTCCGGCACTGATGCCAGCGACCCAGTCAAACGACAGGCCTTCGTTGAGCAAGACGACTGCCATGGCGCTGGTGAGCGACGCTCGCATTCCACCGCCCTCGAAGATGAGTGCAGTATCGCTGATTCGCGTCGTCTCCACCGGCTCCGTCATTTGGCCTACCCGAGCCCTTCCCACGTCATTCGCTGCCTGAGCGCTGGCGCAAGAACCAACGCTGCAATCACACTACCAGCAAGTAACATCCAGGCGCCGAAGTAAGTAAAGAGTTTGAGTTCTGGTGCCAATGCCGGGCCGAAGTCTGCGGCCATGAGGATCACCCCGCCGAGGATGAGGGCGGTCGAGACGATCACCTGAATGAATTGCTCGACGGTCGAGACCAGCAGATTCTTGATAGTGGAAATGTTCAACCCACTCGTGCCGACATCGAGCGTACCGTCCTGCAGATGCCCAGCGATGCGAGAGATCTGCCCGGGCAGTTCTGCGATCTGCGGTGCGGTCGCTGCCGCGTAGAGCGCCATCTCGTGTCGGTCGACTCCCAGTCCCCCGACTTCCCGGAGCAGCGTCTTCCCGTTGTCCGTGACCAGTGCCAACAGGTTGAGCTCCGGCACCAGACGGGTGATCGATCCTTCGAGGGTACTGATAGCACGGAATGCTGTTGCTACCGAGGCCGGCATCCGGAAACCGAAGTCGACGACGAAGTCAATGAGCTCGCCGAACAGCGCCGCCGAGGTCGAGCCCGGTGCCCCGTCTCCGTATTTGAGCATGATCTGCCCGATCTCACGCTGCAACTCCCGCAGGTTCACCTCGCTCGGTGTGCCGAGCAACTCGAGGATCGCGGCGGTCGCCGCTTGTGAGTTCTGCGAGTCGAATGCCATGAGCAGAAGTGCGATGGCTCGGCGGTCGCGTTTGTCGATGCGACCGACCGCACCGAAGTCGACGAGGCCGGCACGACCCGCACTCGAGACGACGATGTTTCCAGGGTGAAGGTCGGCGTGGAAGATTCCCTTACCGAGCACCTGGCGGACGACCATGAGGAAGAGGTCCTGGGCGATCTCTCTGCGCGCGATCTCGGAGAGGTGGTCGACCACCTCGGCGCCGTGGGACAGAGGGGAACCCTCAACAAGGTCCATGACGATGACGAACTCGCCGGAGAGCTCCTTATACACGTGCGGGATATGGACAACAGAATCGGTCTGCGTCGTCGAACGCCCGGTCTCGTCGGCGAGGCGGAGGGCTTCGATGTGGGCGAGCTCGCCGCGGTAGTCGAGCTCGCCCTGCAGTGAATCGACGAAGCTGCGGGCGAGTTTCGAGATGCCGATCTTCTTCGCCCAGTCGGTGGTGCGGTCGAGCCGGTCGGCCAGGGTGAGGACGATATCGCAGTCGGCGCGGACCTGTTTGCGGATCTTCGGCCGTTGCACCTTGACCGCGACCACGCGGCCTTCCCAGGTCACGGCTCGGTGGACCTGAGCGACGGAGGCACCGGCGAACGGTTTCTCCTCGAACTCGGCGAACACCTCGGCGACGGGTCGGCCCCATCGGGCTTCAAGCTGGTCCTTCACTTCGGCGAAGGGAACGGGCTTGACCCCGGCTTGGAGGGTTGAGAACTCCTCGACGAATTCGTGCGGGATCATGTCACCGCGGGTGGCGATGAACTGGCCGAGTTTGATGAACGTGACCCCCGAGGCGGCCAGGGCGTCACGGGTGGTGGCTGCGATCTCTCGGAGAGAGACGCGCAGGGTGGGAATTCGCGGTCGGAGGTAGCGGGAGAGGCCGAATTTGATGAGGATCGACTGGATCTGGGCCAGGCGGTTGACGCGGCGGTACCAGGTGGGGATCTTCGGTGCGTTGCGGATGAGTGAGCTCAGGGTGCCCGAGGGCATGATGAGTTCGATCGCCAGCAGGACGAACATCTGGATGACGATGAACCAGGCGAAGAGCAGCAGGAAGACCATGATGGCGGGGAAGCTCATCGACAGGTTCGGGTATTGGTCGGATTCGGAGATGCCGAGGAGTTTGTAGGCCTGGAGGGTGATGGGCCAGATGGAGAGGCCCATGATGAGGGAGACGATGGTGTTGCGGGCGGCTCCGGTGCCGGTGAGCATCATCCGCCGAACGAGGAATCCGACGATGAGCGCGCTGAGGACGCCCAGTCCGATGGTGTAGAGGATCGTCATACGTTGGCCTCCCTGGGGCTGGTGTCATGGCGCTGCAACATGATTCAGCCTAGTTGATATCAGCTGAGGTGACGCTGGGTACGCAGAGATCGAAGTTGGCCATGAACAGCGTAGACAACATCTGAAATGTGCCTATAGCATCCAAACATGTCTTCTGATCAGGTATCGCTGTCCGACGTCGCGCAGTCTCGTCCCGAGAACGAGATGGAACTTGCGAGTGAAGCCGCCGAGGTGATCTCCCATTTACTCGGAGATCGCCGGTCCACTTTCGATCCCTCGGTCGAAATTTGGACTCCCGAAACAGCCGAAGAGCTACGCGCCAGAATCGAGGACGACCCGATCATTGGGCCTTCGATGGGACAATGGGAAAAGCTCGACATCCAGCTCAAGGACGCGCCGAGAGAAGTCGTGCTCATGGCTGCAGAGTTGGGGTTCCTCCGAGAGGTTCCGATTCTGGGCGTTCGACCGGAGACGCGGAAGGCTCATATTGATCAGGTGCTAGCTCATCTCGATGACGAACTGGAACTGCCTCCGAAAATCCTTCAGTCGTTTGATCGACCATCAGACCTCGGCGGATTCCGAGCCGGACAGTGGTACTACAAGGACATGTGGCTCCATTTGATCTGGGGCGCAACTTTTGTCCGCTACTGGAACTCTCTGACCGAAGCCGCCCGGGCGCAAGCCCGTACGGACCCTTGGGCGCTTCAACAAGCCATGCTCGAATGCGGCGAAGACCAGCCAGGAATGCGCAATGCGCTGCAGTTCCTTGCTCGCCCAGACACCTTTGAACCGATCGCCTCTGCCACGACGAAACTTCATTTGCGCAACGGATTGTCTGAGTGGATAGGCACGGTAGGTGGGGACGATCCGGTCTCTGTTGATCGTGACCTGCTGACGGCACGCGGAGCACTCGCGCAGGAGTTCGAAGGAGAGTTCGGCTTTTGGTACGAATATATTCGGGAACTGTGGGATGACACGTTCTACAACGAAGAATCTGATGAATCATCTGATCCAGATGAAGATACTCCGCGTTCACGTCGCTATTGGCTCTACTCCCCCGGTAGCCAAGCATCAGAGTGGAACGACTTCTCCGCTGAAGGGATTATGGCGTTAGGTTGGGATATCGGGGATCTCGCCAACTACCCAGACAGGGATTCCATCCGCCAGGCTCTTGACGTTGATGAGACTGGGTCTTCAATGAAGAACGACGTTTTGGCGCTTTGGCAGTTCCAAAATGAAATCAAGCCAGGCGACATTGTCTATGCCAAGAGGGGACGCCGGCTACTAGTCGGCAGGGGCGAGGTCACGTCTGCAGCGCGATACGAGGCAGATCGCAGTTCGTACCGCTACGTCCGGACCGTGGAATGGACACATGACGGCGAGTGGGAGAACCCAGAAAACGCCGCGATGAAGACTCTCACCGATATCAGTCAGTTCCCTGGGTACGTTGACCAGCTCGAAGAGCTGTTCGCCGAAGACGGCGAGGCAGTGCAAGAGCCTCTTCGAGAGACACTCCCTACCTACACTCGCGAAGACTTCCTAGACGAAGTCTTCGTCAGCGAAGACGATTATGATCGTTTGGCATCTCTACTCAAGCGCAAGAAGAACATCATACTGTCCGGTCCTCCCGGAGTCGGCAAAACTTTCGCAGCGAAGCGACTCGCTTACTCGATCATGGGTGTCAAGGACGCCGTTCGCACTCAGATGGTCCAGTTCCACCAGAGTTATTCGTATGAAGACTTCATGATGGGTTATCGACCGACAGAAGCCGGTGGGTTCCGATTAGAGCAAGGACCGTTCTATCGATTCTGCGAAGAAGCCAGAGCAGACGATTCCAAGCGGCCCTACTTCTTCATCATCGATGAGATCAACCGTGGCAATATTTCAAAGATCTTCGGCGAGCTTCTCATGCTCATCGAAGCAGACAAACGCGGCCAAGAGCTCCGGCTCCTCTACAAAGACGAGCTGTTCTCCATACCGAGCAATCTTCACATCATTGGAATGATGAACACAGCCGACAGAAGCCTTGCCGTCATCGACTACGCGTTACGACGTCGCTTCGGATTCTTCTCAATGAG
>Ga0079226_10004886_pt1 | contig 10255 bp, 11 predicted proteins | sample Poulit2014_FD_76345 | JGI IMG/M metagenome (GOLD analysis project Ga0079226, IMG submission 76345) | Agricultural soil microbial communities from Georgia to study Nitrogen management - Poultry litter 2014 | ecosystem: Environmental > Terrestrial > Soil > Agricultural land | place: USA: Georgia... | reverse complement strand
TTATTTTTTATAATATGTTATAATAATTATAGAATTTATACCTTTAGTACTAAGGAGGAAAATATGTCTGAACATAATAATGAAAATAAGAGGAGTAACAATAATAAGAAGAAAACTCCTACTACAAGTAAATTAAAAATTGTTTTAATTTCCATATTAATACTACTTGTTATCTCTGGAGGTGTTGTAGGTGGTATAGTCTTGTCAATGGTCAAGTCAGCACCAGAAATAGAACCAGAAAAAATAAATGCAAATTTAAGTCATACATCTTCGATTTTAGATATAGATGGAGATTTAATTGAAAAAATCGAAACAGCTGAGTTTCGAACATTTGTAAGTATTAATAAAATGCCTGAACATTTGCTAGAAGCATTTATTTCTATAGAAGATGAGAGGTTTTATGAACATTCTGGGGTAGATCCTAAGGGCATTACATCAGCTGCAATAGAGAATTTAAAATCTGATGGCATAGTTCGTGGTGCCAGCACTATTACACAACAATTAGTTAAAAATGTTTATCTAAGCCCGGATAAAAAATGGTCTAGAAAAATTCAAGAGGCTTATCTAGCTTTAAAAGTAGACAAGGCATTAAGCAAGAATCAAATATTAGAAGCATATTTAAATAGAAATTTCTTCGGTCAAAATGCTTACGGCGTTCAAGAAGCGGCCCAAACATATTTTTCTAAAGACGTAGAAGATCTGAGCTTAGCCGAATCTGCATTATTTGCAGGAATTATTAAAGGCACTCAGCAATATCAACCTTATGTCAGAGTTAAACCAGAAGATTTTGATAGTTCAAAGCACTATGAAGTTGGGGAAACTGATATATTAGGTGAAAAATATATTTTAGTATTTAATGAAAGTTCAGTTGAAAGACAAAAAATCGTTCTAAAAAAGATGTTAGATCTAGGTAAAATTAGTGAATCTGAATATAAAGAGGCATTGGAAGAAGATATAAAAGCCAATCTTAAACCTGGACAACATAGAACCACTGATATTACATCTTATTTTACTGATTATGTAAAATCTGAGGTAATGGGAAAACTAGTTTCCCAATTAGGATATACTAAGGAACAAGCTGAGGAAGAATTGTTTACAGGTGGACTTCAAATATATTCAACTGTAGATATTGAGCTTCAAAAGGAATTAGAAGATGTATATAATAATTTTACTGAAATATTAATTGGAAATACTGCTAATATGAGAAGACCTGCATTAATTACCTGGAAACTTGATGGTCAAGGTAATGTGCTAGATAAAAATAATAGGATTATTTACTACCGACAAAACAATATATTTGATGAAAATTATAATTTAATCCTAGAAAAAGGCACTTATGAAATTGCAGATAATGGAAATATAATAATCGATAATAAAAAAATAAATGCTTCACAAAATATAAATATTGCAAACTATTATAGAATCGATAATAAGAACAACTTAGTTACTCATGATGTGGGTTCTCTTTCTATTCCTGAAGATAAGTACGAAATTAATGATGATAAAAAACTAATCATTCATAAAGAATATTTAGAAGAAAGGGATGATTTTTTTTCTACTGATAGTAATAATAATCTACTTATTAGTGAAAATTATTTCTATAGGTCTGAGGAGGGTGTGGTTCAACCTCAATCCGCTTCAGTAATAATGGATTACAGAACAGGGCATCTAAAAGGAATCATAGGTGGTCGAGATGTACATGGTAGTAGAATTCTAAATAGAGCTACGGATTCTAGGAGGCAGCCTGGTTCCTCTATTAAACCTTTATCAGTATATATGCCTGCCCTTGATAGCGGCTATACTGCAGCCTCAGCTATTGATGATATACCTAATTATAATAATCAAGGAAAACTATGGCCTCAAAACTGGTATACAGGCTATAGGGGTATCCATACACTAAGAGAGTCTGTAGAGCAATCTGTCAATGTTAACGCCGTTAAAACCTTAGAGGATATTGGTATAGGAACTTCAATGAAATATTTACAACAAATGGGTATAATAGATAAAGAGAATCCAGAGACAGATAACTTTGTCACCAGTTCAGAAAGTGCTAATAATGATGAAAAACCAGCTGCTCTAGCCTTAGGAGGTATGACTAATGGACTCACTCCTTTAGAAATGACAGCTGCCTTTGGAGTAATAGCTAATGATGGCGTGTATATAGAACCTATATCCTTTACAAAAGTATTAGATAAGGATGGTAATCTTTTAATTGATAATACCCCGAAAGAAACCCCTGTTGTATCACCACAGCAGGCTTATATATTAAAGGATATATTGAGAACTACAGTATCTAGTGGTATTGCATCAAGAGCCAGGATGTCTAATATGGCTGTAGCAGGTAAAACTGGTACTACTCAAAGACAGGCTGATATCTGGTTTGTTGGTTTTACACCTTATTATGTATCCGGAACTTGGATTGGTAATGATTCACCTGCCATTGCTCTTTCTCAAGGTAGTTATACTGTAGCTGGTTTCTGGCAACATATTATGACTAGGGTTCATAAGAATCTAGATTCAAGACCTAACTTTCCTAGACCAGATGGTATAGTCAGCGCTAGCATATGTACTCAGTCAGGTTTATTGCCAACCTCCCTCTGTTCAAAGGATCCAAGGCATGTAGTTAAAACTGAGCTCTTTGTAAAGGGAACAGTCCCTACAAGTAAATGTGATGTACATGTTGAAGTAAAAATTGACGAAAGCACAGGGAAAATCGCAACTGAATATTGTCCAAAAAGCAGGGTTTCAACAAAGGTATTTATCCAACGTAAACCTCCATATAATCCTTCAGAACACAATGGAATAACTCCTAGTGACTTCCAATACACTGCACCTATACAAGTATGCGATAAGCATGATAAGCATACACAGGATGGAGATGAAGATAAAGATAGGGATAAGGATAAAGACAAAGATGACAAAGATGATGAAGATGATAAAGATAAGAACCATGATGACGACAAGAATAGTAATGGTAATGGAGATAAGAATAATGACAACGGAAGTGGCGGCGGTGGAGATGATGGCGATGACGATGATGACGATGATGACGATGATGATGAAGAAGATGAAGAAGATGATGATTAATTAAATTTTATATACTCATAACAAAAGACTAAGAAAATTTCTTAGTCTTTTGTTTTTGGGTCAAATATCAAAGCCATAATATATCCAAATAATATAGCTGCCCCTATACCTCCTGCAGTAGCCTCTAACCCACCTGTAAAAGCTCCTAATATGCCTTTGGTTTTTGCTCCCTTAATTGCGCCTTGAGATAATGCATATCCAAATCCAGATATAGGGACAGTAGCACCTGCACCACCAAATTTAGCTATAGGTTCATATATACCTAATCCCCCTAAGATCACACCTGCAGTTAGGAATGAAACTAAAATATGGGCTGGAGTTAATTTTGTTCTATCTAAAATAATTTGACCTATTACACATATTAAGCCTCCTACTACAAATGCCTTAATGTATTCCATATAAATAATCACCTACTTATTATTAATATCTACTGTTATTGCATGACAAATAGAGGGTATTGATTCCCCTTGCTGAGTAATCAAAGGAGAATGTAATGCTCCAGTAGCAGCAAATAAAACTCTATTATACCTTCCTTTTTTCATTTCTTTTAGTATATATCCATTAAATACTACAGCCGAACAAGCACACCCACTTCCACCTGCATGTGTATCTTGTCTTTTATGATCAAATATCTCAACTCCACAATCAGTAAATACCTTTGTTAAGTCATATCCTTCTTCTTTCATCATATCTAAAACTATAGACTTCCCTACCTTGGCTAAATCACCAGTAATAATTAAATCATAATCCTCAGGGCCATAGCCAGTGTCTTGGAAATGATTAATAAAAGTATCCATTGCAGCAGGTGCCATTGCAGCACCCATATTGGCCGCATCTGTAATCCCAGGATCTACTATTTTTCCCGGTGTTACATATCTAATATAGGGACCTTCACCATAAGAAGATAAAATACTTGCGCCTGCACCTGTCACAGTCCACTGTGCAGAAAATGTTCTTTGAGCAGCATACTCTAATGGAAATCTAAACTGCCTTTCCGCTGTGCTAAAATGACTTGATGTAGCACATATGACCTTATCAGCAAATCCTCCATCTACTAACATTGAACCTAAAACCAAAGATCCAGTCATGGTAGAACAGGCACCATATAAGCCAAAGTAAGGAACTGCTAATTGCCTGGCCGTATATCCAGAAGCAACTATTTGATTTAATAAATCCCCAGAAATTAAATAATCCATATCCTGAATACTTAATCCACAATTATCTATTGCTCCCTTGATAGCTTCTTCTTGCATTTTGCTTTCAGCTTTCTCCCATGATTCTTGACCCCATAAATCATCTTCTAGAATTTCGTCAAAATAATCTTTTAATGGCCCATCTCCTTCTTTTGGCCCTACTATACTATAATTACTTAAAATAGTAGGCGGATTTGACAGTTTTAATGTTTGATTACCAATTTTTTTCATAGCCATATTTACACCTACCCTTTAAATAAGATTTGTAATAATCCTACTATAATCGAACTTCCCACACCATAAACTAATACGGGACCGGCAATTACAAACATTTTTGCAGCTACTCCGAATATAAAACCTTCCCTTTTAAATTCCATGGCAGGTGAAACTATAGAATTAGCAAATCCTGTAATAGGTACAGCTGCTCCAGCACCACCTATCTTCCCTATTTTATCGTATAATCCTAAACCAGTTAAAAGTGCTCCTATAAATACTAAAAGTATTGAGGTTCCAGCGGCAACAGAGTCTTGATTAAGTCCCATACTACCCAGATAATTATTTATAAATTCGCCTACTGTACAAATCAATCCACCTACTAAAAATGCAGAAATTTTATTTCTAATATATGTTGGTTTAGGAACCTTCTCATCTACAAAATTTTGATAATCTTTTTTATTTAATTTATCCATTAATTACCTCCAAAATATTTAATACAATAACCAAAAATATAAAGACCCAAATACTTTGGCAAAAGCTAGGGTATATATAACTACCCTCACCTGTTCAACTATTTGTAGTTTTTTAGAAATAACAGGTATTACATTTAGTACCTCTGCTAAAGCAGAAGAAAATAATCCTATAAATATACCCATGATTAATCCTACTATTGAGGCAAGAAAGACAGAGAAACCAAGATCAATATTAAAAAAATAAACAAATGTGAATAAAAAACTACTGATGGAAAATATATTGTGATACATGGTGACATATTCTCCAGTTTCAGTTAGTTGGAGCAATCTAGGTATTAACTTTATTAAAGTAATAAAAGCGCCTAAGGCTCCTCCTACTACTACTCCTCCTCCCAATCCTATTACTATTATTAATAGAGTTTTCAATACTTCACATCCCTAATCAATCGAATCTTTCCTATTTTTACTTTGTTCCTTTTTTAAAATGAATTGCTCTATATCTTTATTGTATAAGAATAATTCCAATTCCATAGGCCCGGGTTCTTTTTTTCTTCTTTTACTTGGATCTAATCCCTTATTAAAAAACATCAAAGCCCCCACACCTAGACCAATAGAATAGGGAATTGTTATTAAAAGAGGTTTACTTGTTTTCTTGCCTGTAATAGTAAAATAAATTTTTTCTAAAGATTTAGCCATATTCACATCTTCGTGAAAGTTTATGATAGCTATTCCTGCACCAAAGAATAAAATAATTGAAATGAATATTATCTTTAATAATTTGAATACTTTACTTTTTCTCTTTATTCTTCTAACTTCTAGTAAAACTTCTGTAGCTCCAATCATATTTACATCTATAGAAGAATTGTAACCTATAATTGTGTTTACAATATAATTTGAATCCACAAAATCCCAATTTTCTTCACTGCCAGTTCTATATATTTCTAAATCTTCTACATATTTTTGTATTACATCATTACTACAAAATACATCTCCTAAGTCTTTCACAGTTAGATGTTGATCGACCTCAGTTGTAATCTTTTCTCGTAATCCAATATAAACAGTATCTTTACTCATTATAAATCTCCTCTAAATAATATCTTTTTACAAAGGTTGCCTTTTTAGGTACTTCATCTTCCTTAGATTGCAATTTATAATAATATAGGAATAAAAATATGGATATTACTATCATAGACACAAATAATATAAATATAGATTTAGAATTTAATATTTTCAAATTTTCACCTCATCTGATCATATTATTTGCAAAACCTTCCCTTTTAATACAAAAAAAAAGGCATATATTATGCCTTTAACATCAAAGATCTTATATCTTCAATTATTCTTTTTTCTATTCTAGATACTTGAACCTGGGATATACCAAGCTCCTTTGCTACTTCAGTCTGTGTTTTGTCTTTAAAATATCTTAATATAATTACCTGTCTGTCTCTAGGCTTTAATTGATTTAATGTTTCTTTTAGGAAAATATTATCTATCATATTCTCATTTTCCTCAGAATCATTACTGATTTTATCAATTAAATACAATGGAGCTCCATCACTATGATGTATAACACTATATAAATATTCTGGTTGATATGAAGACTCAATTGCCATAATTATTTCTTCAGGATCAACACCTATTTCTTCCGAAATTTCCTGTATACTTGGTTCTCTTCCTAATACTTTCAATAGGTTTTCTTCTGCTTTTTTAGCTTGCCCTGCGATTTGTTTTAAAGATCTACTTACTTTAATTAATCCATCATCTCGTAAAAATCTTTTTATTTCACCTACAATCATAGGTACAGCGTATGTTGAAAATCTGACTTTAAAAGAATTATCAAATTTATCTATAGCTTTCAATAAACCTATACTTCCTATTTGGAATAAATCATCCACATCATAACCTCTATTGACAAAACCCCTTAGTACAGATCTAACTAATCCTATATTTCTTTCTACTAATTTTTCCTTAGCTTGTGCATCCCCATTTTGAGCTTGTGCAATAAGCTCCATGGTTTCCTCATGGGATAACAAAGCCTTTGATTCTTTCTTATTTTTCATATCTATCTCTCCTTATTAGAGAGATTCATCTGTTTTGACATTGTAACAGTAGTTCCTTCCCCATTTATACTTTCTACTCTTAATTCATCCATAAAAGTTTCCATTACTGTAAAGCCCATTCCTGAACGTTCTAAATTTGGTTTAGATGTATAAAAAGGCTCCATAGCTTGCTCAAGATTCGATATTCCCTTGCCAAAATCTTTTACTATTATCTCAATATTATTTCCAAGAATGGTAGATTCTATACTTATGCTTCCTTCACCGTATTCATATCCATGGATAATAGAGTTTGTTACTGCTTCTGATACTGATGTTTTTATATCAGATAATTCTTCTAAAGTAGGATCTAATTGAGATGCAAATGCCGCTACCACTACTCTTGCAAAAGACTCATTGCTAGATTTACTTAAAAATTCTAATTTCATATGATTATTTTCCAACTATATCACCTCACTATAATTTAGAAATAGCTTTTTCTAATGTCGGATACATATCTACTATTTTTAATAAGCCAGACATTTTGAATATCCTGTTGATATAAGAATTGTTACTTACAACAACTAATTTGCCATTTGTACTAGTAACATTTTTATATCTTCCCATTATAAGTCCTATACCTGAGCTATCCATAAAAGAAAGTTCAGTCAAATCTAGGACTATATTATCTAAGGAATTTTCTAGAAAATATCTATCAATTTTTTTTCTAACAGTTTCAGAATTGTGATGATCCAATTCACCCTTCAACTTAACTATTAAATTTTCATTAGATTCTTTCATTGTTAAATTCAAAGTATCCCCCCTCAAACCATGCTAGTAATTATATTCTATATAGAGGATACCTTGTCCTTCAAAGAAATATAACTATTTTTGTAAAAAAAAGTCGATAACAGTTTATTTATCCATTTTCCTATATGCATCTACTACATGTTTTAATAATATGCTAGTGGTCACCCTACCTACTCCCCCTGGTACAGGAGTAATAGCTTTAACCATATCATAAGTATCATCATAATCTATGTCACCACTAAGTTTTTTATTTTCATCAACACTTGTACCGATATCGACTAATATAGATTCTGAACTGAAATAATCTTTATCAAAGTAATTTGCATTACCTAGGGCAGTTACAACTATATCTGCATTTTTAATTATAGCCTTTAAATTTTTAGTCTTTGAATGACATATAGTAACTGTTGCATCTTTTTCTAACAACATCATAGCCAAAGGTTTCCCAACTACTGTGGATCTATTAATAATTACCAGACTTTTCCCCTCTAAATTCATATCATAGTAGATTAATATTTCCATGGCTGCCTTTGGAGTACATGGGACAAATCCATTTAAATCTCCTTCTAATACTTTAGCTAAATTTAATGGATGAATACAATCCACATCTTTATTTGGATCAATTGTATTCCTTATTATTTTTTCATCAATATGGGAGGGTAGAGGCATAAATATTAAGATACCTGAAATAGAACTATCCTTGTTTAATTTTTCGATGATTTTTACTAGTTCATAAGTATTTATTGATGGATCTCTCCTTATTATATATGTTTGAATCCCAAGATTTTCACAATTTTTAACTATACTTTTCTCATAAGATCTATCTCCAGGATTATTCCCTAACCTTATAATTCCTAATTTAGGATATTTGTCCTGTTTTTTCAATATATTTACCTTCAATCTAACCTCTTCTTGAATTTTATCTACTACAGCTTTCCCCTTCATTATAATCGTCATAACAATTACCCCCTTGAAATTTAGTTTCTTTTTCTTAGCTATCTTGTTCCAATATGATTTTTCAATAATTATCCAGAATAAGGCTCCACATGGACCATACAGTGTTTAATATCTGGGATCTTATATTCTAGTATATCATGGACTTTTTCAGCTATATCATGACCTTCTTTAACTGTAATATGAGAGTCTACAAATATTTCTAAATCCACATATATTTTATTCCCAAAAATCCTAGTTCGAAGTTCCTTTATATCTCTAACTCCTTCTGTAGCATAAGTTATTTCTTTTATACTAATAATTATTTCTTCACTAGCTGACTCATCTACTAGTTCCCTTATAGACTTAATATATAAGTCTATACCTACCTTGATTACTAATATAGAAACTATTATTCCAGCTATAGGATCTAGTGCAACTAGACCTAGTCTTGCACCAAGTATACCTATGAAGGTTCCAATAGAAGAGAATGCATCTGACCTATGTTGCCATGCATCTGCTTCCATTGATAAGGATTCTATTTTTTTAGCTACTCTGATAGTATATTGGTACATTATTTCTTTACTAATTATGGAGATAAAGGCCACAATTAAAGCTATAGGCTTTGGTGCCACTAAATCTCCTTCTATCAAGGTTGTTATTGCTTCATATCCTATATAGGCCCCCGTAAGAATTAATACCATACTCAGTAACTTTGCGAATACAGATTCATATTTCTCATGACCATAGGGATGATCTGCATCTGCTTCTTTAGAAGACATTTTGAGACCCAATATAACTACCAAGGTTGTCAATACATCAGACAAAGTATGTATCCCGTCAGCAATCATCGCACTACTAGTTCCTAAAATCCCAGCTATTAGTTTCAAAATAGCTAATACTATATTTAATATAATTGTTATAATAGAAGCCTTTACTCCCAGCTTATTTGTTTTCATCATACCCTCCTGTGTTTGTTCTATATACATTATACAAATTAATATATCTTTTACAAAGAATTTTTTAATTTTATTTATCCTTGAAAAATAAGTAGCTACCTCATTATATAAGTTTGAACCATGAGTTACTCATCTTTCGACTAGCTCTATCCTTGTACATCTAGTTTGCTATAAGAATATTTGTCATATTTAATATAAAAAAACCACACAAAACCTTAATTTGTGTGGTTGAAATTTACTTATTTAATAAGAGTAAGTCTATAAGCCGTGATATGGTTTTTTTCTCTCATCAAGGTTTATTGACTATGGAAACATTGAAACTACAATCCTTCCGTAGTTTTTATTTTATCACAATCCTATAAATAAGTATAGTATGCAAGTTATGTACTATCCAAATAAACACATAAGTCAGGAGTGGAAAAATGAAAAACCTTGATGTATTATATGACGAATTCTTAGATTACATGTTAGCAGAAAAAAATGCAGCCGATTTGACTATTGATAGTTATAAAAGAGATTATAAAGTATTTGTTGAGTATTTAGAATCA
>Ga0079226_10004885_pt1 | contig 10258 bp, 7 predicted proteins | sample Poulit2014_FD_76345 | JGI IMG/M metagenome (GOLD analysis project Ga0079226, IMG submission 76345) | Agricultural soil microbial communities from Georgia to study Nitrogen management - Poultry litter 2014 | ecosystem: Environmental > Terrestrial > Soil > Agricultural land | place: USA: Georgia... | reverse complement strand
TTACAGCTGATTCTCATATTTGTTCTTTCCTTATTTTCGGGAATAACAATTATCATGCAGGCTTATTTAATGGTCGTCATTATTGACGGGCTTTTTATAAAACAACAATCTTTTCAAAGTGTGATACCTCAATTGCTGATTTTGCTTGCCGTGCTTTTTTTACGTACATTGTTTACGTATTTCAATGGAAGAAGCGGAATTCGTATGGCTTCTAATGTTAAACATACATTGCGGGAATTACTTCTAAAAAAGTTTTCCAATAATCCGGTACAAGCTTCTTTGCAAGGACAATCCGGACAAAAGGTTAGTGTCCTCATGGATACGGTAGACGAAATCGACAGTTATTTTTCAAATTATATCCCCCAAGTCGTTCAGTCGTCGATTATTCCGATTATGCTTCTTGTTTACATTTTCACACAACATGTGGCAACCGGGATGATTATCCTGATTACAGCCCCTTTTATCCCTATATTTATGATGATCATTGGCTTTAACACAAAAGATAAATCAGAGGAACAGCTTGATAAAATGGCCGCTTTTTCAGGAAAGTTTCTTGATACACTGCAAGGACTGACAACATTAAAGATTTTTGGACGAGCAAAGAAGCAAAAAGAAGAAATTCGAAAAAGCAGTCTTGATTTCCGTGAAGCGACAATGGAAGTATTGAAAATCGCTTTTATGAATTCTTTAGCACTTGAATTTATTTCGATGCTTTCCATTGGATTAATCGCACTGGAAATTGCAATTCGGCTCATTATCTTCCAAGATCTTACGTTTTTCACAGCTTTACTGATGCTCATTTTAGCAACGGAATTTTATACAAAATTGAAAGATTTAGGGAGTGCCTTTCATACCGGTCGGAGCAGTATGGGCGCAGCTAAAAAAATAGAAGAAGAACTTGCCGTAGAAGAACAGCCTGTTCTTTGGGGAGAGGAATCTCTTATAACAGACCGTCCCCCGTCCATTGAACTTTCAAATGTTTATTTTCAATATGGAGAAGAGGCCTTTGCTTTAAAGAACATTCATACCAAAATGGCTTCATATGAAACTGTAGCCATTGTCGGGCGGACTGGATCTGGGAAAACAACCCTTTTACACATGATTGCAGGTCTTCTTCCAGTAGCAGAAGGAGAAATTCTTATTAATGGAAGATCTCTATCCGCTTATAAAGAGAACGATTGGTTTAACCAATTGACGTATATATCTCAGGACCCGTATCTTTTCTCGGGAACTTTCGCTGAAAATATTGCGATCGGGACGGAAGAAAAGGCGAGCCTTGAAGAGGTCAAGCAAGCCGCAAAATCTGCTGGGATTTCACACTTAATTGAGGCGCAAAAGAAAGGATATGATACACCGATCGGTGAGGCTGGGAGAGGTCTTTCGGGTGGAGAGAAACAGCGAATTGCTTTGGCCCGTGCCTTTTTGAAAAGACCGAATATCATTTTATTTGATGAGCCAACGACAGGACTTGATCTGGAAACGGAACGAATTTTACAAGCTTCGATTAAAGAGCTCTCCAAAGAATCAACCATGATTACGGTGGCTCACAGGTTGCATACCATTCGGGATGCGGATCAGATTCTGTTTATGGAAAACGGAGAAATTGCAGCGGCAGGGACACATGAACAATTAATTGAAAAACTCGCCTCTTATCGGGAAATGGTAAAGCAGCAGGGAGGAGAGGCCGAATGAAGAATTTAACAGGTGTTATAAAAATCATGATGATCGAAAAGAAAGACATCATTCTATCGATTTTATTTGGTTTTATTGCTGGGATTACGGCAGTCGGTTTATTCTCTGCAAGTGGTTATTTAATTTCCAAGGCCGCTTTGACACCGCCGATTTATACATTAATGATCGTTGTCTCGGTCGTAAAACTGCTCGGGCTGATATCCGCCGCGAGCCGATATGGAGAACGCTATTTTTCACATCGTGGAACCTTTACGATGCTTAGCAATGTACGGGTCGCGTTTTATAAACGGCTTGAGCCACTGGCACCGAAAATATTACATCGATTCAGAAGCGGTGATTTATTATCACGAATTGTGGGGGATGTAGAAACGCTGCAAAACTTTTTCTTACGTGTTTTTTATCCACCAGTTGTATTGTTTCTTGTGTTTTTAACGACCATTTTATTTACCGTTTTCTTTTCGGTTCATGTAGCTATTATTCTGTTGATCGGCTATTTCCTGACGGTCTTCGTTGTTCCGGCTTTATTTACAATGAAGCAGCGAAAAATCAATACGTCTGTAAGAGACCGGCGTGGTGAACTATCAACAGAAACGACAGAATTTTTATATGGGTTCCGTGACCTGAAAATTTATCAAAAACTCACAGATAAACAGAAGGAACTTGAAAAAACGTCCCGCGCGTATATAAATGAGCAAGGAAAAAATAATATTCATCAATTATTTAGTGAATCCGCCAATACATTTGTATCCTTGTTTGTTTCATGGACTGTGCTCGCTGTAGCAGGTTATTTAACAGCGGACGGACAGCTTGATGGGGTGTATCTGACGATGCTTGTCATGATATCTTTAACTGTTTTTGAAGACACGTCCCCAATGGCCGCTTTTTCCGACCATTATGAGGACAGCCGCCAAGCTGCAACACGACTTCAGGATGTCGTTGGAAAAGGTAAAGAACCGAAACAGAAAGGCGATTATAAACAAATCGAATATGCATCGGCTCCAACGATTGAGTTAGAGAATGTCCAATTTTCTTATCCCGGTGATTCGGAAGACACTTTAGAAAATGTGTCCATTGCACTTCCGGCAGGGTCCAAAACGGCAATTGTCGGTGCAAGCGGATCGGGTAAATCCACTATTATGCAATTGTTATTAAAGGTGTACAGTCCGAGTGGTGGAGATATTCTCATGAATAAGGAATCCTATGATCGAATTCATGAAGAAAGCATCTGGGAACATGTAAATGCTGTTCTTCAGTCCAATCACTTTTTCTATGGAACGATCCGTGACAATCTACTTCTTGCAAACGACAAGGTGCGTGATGAAGAATTAGAGGATGTGTTGAAAAAAGTGAATTTATCAACCATGCCCTTGGAAGAGCAAGTTCTTGAAAAAGGTGAAAATCTTTCTGGAGGGGAGAAGCAACGGTTAGCCATTGCGCGAGCGATGTTAAAGGATGCACCGATTTGGCTGCTGGATGAACCGACCTCCTCACTAGATGCCTTAACAGAAAAACAAGTACATGAGCATCTTTTCAAACAAGCCAGAAATGATACAGTCGTATGGATTAGTCACCGGCTCATCGGGATGGAAAAAATGGATCAAATTATTGTCATGGAAAATGGAAAAATCATTGAACAAGGCGCGTATGAAGAGTTAATGGAAAAAGGCGGTTATTTCGCGAGTATGAAGGAAATTGAAAAAGATATGTTTGGCGCCTGAAAAAATTAAAATCGTTTCATTTAATGAGAGGTTTAAAAATGGCATGTTTTGAATTCATGTTTACCTGTCTCATCAAAAATATGTGGGTGTGAAGAAATCCCACTAAATAAAATATCCATATAGGAATGAATCTCCCTGTATTATGAACAGGGAGATTTTTTTATCTCTGCGGCGTTATGAATACCCTCACCTCTACAAGCGGGGCATGAACCCTATTCCGAAGAGGGTACAGATGGCGTTCAAATTCTATTTGGTTCCTTTGGCTTCGTTATTGATGGGTTGCTGAATTCAATTATAATCATTATAGTGATATTGAAAAGTGATAAAGTTTAATTGTTTTACGTTACAGCCCGAAGTAATTGATTTGTATAGAAGGAGAAGGGAAAGCGATTGAAAAATTATTTTATATATGGTCAGTTGATGCTTGTCATCATGATGTGGGGATTAAACGTAGTCGCAATCAAAGTGATTGTCAGCGAATTTTCTCCCGTCACCATTACATCGTTCCGTATTTTTTTAGCGTCTTTATTTGTATTTTTGGTTTTGTTGTTAAGGAAAAACATCAGAATGCCGAAAAAAATGGAGTGGCTCTATATTATTCTTATAGCGGTAACAGGCGTAGCCGGCCATCATTTCTTTTTGTCAGTAGGGTTAACACAAGCCAGTGCCTCGACGTCTGGTTTGATATTGGGACTCGTTCCCCTTTTTACCGCCATTCTAGCGAGCATGCTGTTGAAAGAACGCCTTTCCTTTTTAAGACTGACCGGGCTTGTGTTTGGCTTATCCGGTGTTTCTTTTGTTGTCCTTGCAGGGAGTTCGGAAGGTCTTTCATTAAATACGGGTGACTTATTCATATTTATTGCAGTTCTAGCCCAAGCCGTCAGTTTCATCTTCATAAAGAAAGCAACCGAAACAATGGGGGCCAGACTTGTTACAGGAATTACGTTAATGATGGGTTCATTTCTATTGTTTATCATTAGTTTGTTTATGGAACCCGATGGTTTGTCCAGCTTAGCGGAAGGAAGTTTGTTGGGGTGGTCCGTCTTTCTTGCTTCGTCTTTATTTGCAACAGCACTTGGTCAGTTTCTTTACAATCATGCGATCCAGCGTATTGGACCAGGAAAGTCATCCGTTTTTATGAATCTCCAGCCTTTCTTCGCACTGCTGGGGTCGTATTTCTTTTTAGGTGAACATTTGTCTATTGTTCATTTTCTCGGTTTTGTCTTGATTGTGATTGGTGTTTTACTAGGATCAGGTATGGTGGACCAATGGATTCACAGAAGAGCAGAAGAAAGAACATAGAATAAAAAAATGTCCGGACATCCGCAGAATGGGATGACCGGACATTTTTAATTTATTTTAGATTCTCTTTGTTTTCTTCCTTTTCCATAATGGGCTTATCTTTTAATGCTGCCCAGAAAGCGAGAATCATCGATGCCACGAGCGTAAGAAAAGGAGCGATGAAAATTAGAAAATCATTCATTTCTTATTCCCTCCTGATTTGCTGTCTTTACCTTTAACATAATCTTTATCGAACAAGAATAGTTTAACGAGTAAATAGAGAGAAGGAATAAGCATCGCTAACCCCAAAATGAACACAACGACAAGTGAGATGGCCATAGCCTGGTTCGTAAATCCTTCATGAATCGTCAGTTGGCCAAAAAGTAAATCTGGATAATGTGCAATGCCGTATCCATAAAAGGCAAAAGCAAATTGTCCGATTAAAAGCCATACCGCGAGTCCGTATTTTTTTCGATTCCAAATTAAAATAACCGTCGCAAGCCAGAACAGGAAGGAGATAGCGAACATCCACCATAAATTTAGAAAGTTTTCGTAAAGCACTTCATTATGGAAGCTCATTTCAAAAATGATTCCACCGGCAGTAATGATTAACGGAATCGCCCAGATTAAAGCATATTTCCGCATTAATGCGGTTGCTTTTTTATCTCCGGTTTTGCTTGCATACCACGTAAGGAAAACAGCTGAAATATAGAGAACGGCTACAATACTCAGGACGACAATCGACCATGTAACCGGACTTGTAAACAGTGCCGAGTAATCGAGTACAGGTGAGCCATTTTCCAATGAAACGAATCCGCCGGTAGCAATAGTTAGCACAACAGATAAAGATGCTGGCAACAATAAACCGGAAATTCCGTACATAAACGCATATCCTTTGTGTCCGCGTGCACCGTACGTTTCAAATGCATAATACGAACCGCGGATCGCAAGCAGGATGAGCGCAATACTTCCAGGTACGAGGAGTACCGTTCCAAAATAAAAAGCGGTTTGCGGGAAAAAGCCGACAATCCCGACAAAGAAGAAAACGAAAAACACATTCGTTACTTCCCAGACAGGTGAAAGATAACGCTGAATCACTTTGGATAAAATGTGATCTTTGTTCGTCAAATGACTGTAAGCGTTAAAGAAGCCGGCGCCATAGTCAATTGAACCGACGATGACATAACCGAACAAAAACGTCCAGAGTACAGTGATACCGAGAATCTCTAAACTCATGATGAACCACCGCCTTGGTTATATTTTTCCAGTTCTTTTTCAATCGGATTGTCTTTAAATATACGGCGAAGCACTACGACAGCGCCGATTCCGAGTACGATATACAATCCTAGGAACAGGAAAAACATGACACCGACATGGTCACTTGTTGTAGCAGCTTCGTCAACGGTCATAATACCGTTCATAATCCACGGCTGTCTTCCGAATTCTGCAGACCACCATCCCGCTTCAATGGCAAGGAAAGTTATGGGAGCACCCAGGACAATAAGCCAGCGGTACCCGTTTGTTTTAATGATGTTCCAGTTTCGCTTCAGTCCAACCCAGTAAATGAAGGAGAGGGCGATCATCACCATTCCAATCGTAACCATTGTATCAAAGTAATAGTGCACTTCTTTTGGTGGATGCAACTCTTGTGGGAATTCATTGAGGCCCGTCACTTCGGCCATTGGATCCCCAAAAGCCAAAATACTCAGTGCATACGGAATATGAATGGCATAATTTACTTCCTGATTATCTTCATCAAGCACTCCGTATAGTATAAGCGGAGAAGCTTCTTCTGTTTCATAGTGCCATTCGAATGCTGCCAATTTTTCAGGTTGATATTCAGCTAGGTATTTCCCGGAGAAATCACCGATTAAAGCAGCAGCTATAGCAAAGATGAATCCAATTTTCATCGTTAAAGAAAGTGCTTTTTTATGATATTCGTGATTGGAGCTTTTTAATAGCCTGAATGCTGCAATTGCGGCAAGCATAAATGCAACCGCCATATACGCTGTTACGATAACGTGAGATACCTTGGTCGGCATCGCAGCTGTAAACATTGCTACTAAGGGATTTGCATTATGCAGTTCACCATTAATAATGTCAAACCCTGCAGGCGAGTTCATAAACGCGTTAACAACTGTAATAAAATAGGCTGACATTGTTGCACCAATCGCAACAGGAATCAGTAATAGGAAGTGTTTTCGCTGATCATCAAATCGGTCCCATGTGTACATATAGATCCCTAAAAAGATAGCCTCGAAAAAGAAAGCGAAAACTTCCATAAATAAGGGTAAAGCGATAATATTACCTGCTAACTCCATAAAGTTAGGCCATAGTAATGAAAGCTGAAGTCCAATCGCTGTCCCGGTTACAACACCTACAGCAACCGTAACAATCAGACCTCTTGCCCATCGTCTCGCCATCATGATGTAGTGAATATCGTTTTTCTTAATCCCGAGCCATTGAGCAATCATGATCATCAGCGGAAGCCCAACCCCAATCGTTGCAAAAATGATGTGGAATGATAGTGTAAGTAATGTCAGCATACGACTGGCAAATACTGGATCTTCAAATAGCAATAGTTATTTTCCTCCTTTTGCTCGCAGTATAAAATATCGATTGAACTACAGAAAGCACTGTATCTCCTATTGTAACGTGAAAAAGCACCTTCTATCTGCACAACTTATGTCAAAAAGTAAAATACTTCATGACAGTTATGTGAAGGTTATCTCAACTATTAACTCATACCACAGAGTGAGCAAATTTAAACGAAAAAACCGCTCTTTAGAGGAGGAGAATGACCTTACCATTGAAGTGAAAAGTGTCTTTCGTCCGTCTGTTCTCCGTTTTCGTATGTTCTTTCAATAAATGTGACCTTGTTGTTATGGTCAACCAGCAAAACGGTAGAAGAACGGGTCCCATATCCCGTTGTTTTAATAAAAAGCGGGGAGAGTTGTCTTTCAAAGTCGAGTCCAATACCTGTATCAGGTAACTCATCATCTTTTGCAAGTTCGCTATCGGAAAGCATATTGAAAAGATCATGAGGATGGACAGTAGAATGTGTTTTTAAATACTTTTCCAATCTTGTTTTCCCTTTAACAACCTTAGGCCAAGGTGTATTTAATAAATGATTACTTAAACTATGTGTTCCAAACGGTACATTTATAATTTCATTTTGGATATTACTGTAATAATAAAGTTCGTCTGCATGACCTACCAGGATATTGAAACCATTAAAATCGTTCCTCTTACTTCTTATTGATTCCAAAAATTCATGTGGATATGCATCGGTCGCCAAAAAATCATGCACAATGGCCCCGCGGGATATTTTCCCTTCCGTTTCTTCCGGTAAATCACGATAATTGGTCAGTGCGGCAAATCTGCCATCTTTTGTAATTCCAAGCCACGTTCCCATTTGCATTAAATCTCTTCCCGCCAAAATATTTTCATTATCATTCCAGAAATGAACCCGGGAAGTCGGACGTTCATAAAACTCGTCCCGATTTGCTGCAAGTACGAATTTATATTGATCATGATCATGTAATTGAAAATTAATTAAACACATATACAATTCCTCCTCTGTTCAATTATAATTCATTGAAAGCGTCCTCACAAAGTTTCAGATTGGCCTGCTCTGTTACTGAATCCAATCAATACATGTTGACAATTCGATCTTTTCTGTTCATAATAAGAAGCAAATGAAGAGAACGTTAATGAAGGACGAGTAAGCAAGTTCATTCGCGTAAAGAGAGTGGAATAGAAGCTGAGAGTTCCATCGCGATCGCTTGCCGAACCTGCCTTTAGAGTCCCGTGCCAAAACACGGGCGCGATTTCAGCGTTATGAAAAAGTGGAATGGTCACATTCAAAATTGGTGGTACCGCGGGAGCAGCGCTTTCGTCCTATTATACAGGATGATTGGGCTTTTTTTATTGCTTTATTGGATGTAAATATATAAAGGAGCAACGAGAAATGAGCAGAAAAAGAGTGGTTGTAAAGATTGGCAGCAGTTCGTTAACAAATGATGCAGGGGAGATTGATCAGGCCAAATTGGATGATCATGTAGATGCTTTAGCCAAATTGCGAAAAAATAACCATGAAGTTGTTCTTGTATCCTCAGGAGCAGTGGCAACAGGATTTAGACGACTCGGCTATTCTTCCCGTCCCGTCACATTAAAAGGGAAACAGGCGGCCGCAGCAGTTGGTCAAGGAGTGCTCATTCAGACGTATATGGAAAAATTTGAAAAATACAACTTAACAGCTGCCCAACTGCTCTTAACTCGTTCAGACTTCACAGAGCGGCAGCGTTATAGAAATGCGATTAAGACGATTACCGAATTGCTGGATCGGGGAATCATTCCAATTATTAATGAAAATGATACCGTTTCAGTTGAAGAGTTAACGTTTGGTGATAACGATATGTTGTCGGCTCTTGTAAGTGGTTTTATTCATGCAGATCAACTGATTCTCTTAACAGATATAAATGGCCTTTATAACGGAAATCCGCGCACCAACCCTGCCGCTGAAAAATACGAATATTTGGAAACGATCACAGAAGAAATGATCGGAGCGGCGGATGAAAATGGTTCAAAGGTTGGAACAGGCGGGATGAAATCCAAATTAATGGCAGCAAAAACAGCAACATCTCTTGGCGTATCGGTTTTCATCGGTACGGGCGAGGGAAAAAATAAATTGGTTCAAATATTACGTGGCGCTGGAGATGGTACGTACATTGCTAAAGCATCACCGGATTCTTTAAATACGAGAAGACAATGGATTGCTCTTCATTCGGAAACCATGGGGAATATTTATGTGGATCCCGGAGCGGAAGACGCCATTTTACATCACGGCAAAAGTTTACTTGCGGCGGGTGTGTTCAAAGTATCCGGTGAATTTGAACAAGGAGATGTCGTTCAAGTTTATGGAAACAGTGGTTTTTTGGGAAAGGGACAAATCGGTTGGTCGTCAGAAGAATTGAAAAAGGCGATCAAAGGAAAGTTTTCTGAGCTCCCAACATTAGAAGTTATTCATCGTGATGGTTGGGTTCATAAACAGAAAATCGGGGAGGAGTTATAAAATGAGTGAAGTGATTGAAAAAGGCAAATTAGCAAAACAGGCAAGTTACAAAATGGCAAGATTGACTACAGTAGAAAAGAACAAGGGACTTGAAAAAATTTCAAAACAGTTGCTGAAGGACCAGGAATTTATTTTAGAAGAAAATAAAAAAGATATTGAAGATGGTAAAGATGCAGGGCTCACTCAAGCTGTTTTAGACCGGATTCAATTAAATGAAGAGCGTATTCAAGGAATTGCTACGTCAATCGAGCAAGTCATTGACCTGACAGATCCGATTGGTGATGTACTTGAACAGATGGAACATGCAAAAGGACTTCAAATCGAAAAGAGACGTGTTCCGATTGGGGTGATCGGGATGATTTATGAAGCCCGCCCAAATGTAACAATTGATGCTGCAGCATTGACGCTAAAAACAGGGAATTCTGTGATATTGCGCGGAAGTTCATCTGCAAAACATTCGAATATTGCGATTGTGAAATCCATTCATGAAGCA
>Ga0079226_10004883_pt1 | contig 10259 bp, 14 predicted proteins | sample Poulit2014_FD_76345 | JGI IMG/M metagenome (GOLD analysis project Ga0079226, IMG submission 76345) | Agricultural soil microbial communities from Georgia to study Nitrogen management - Poultry litter 2014 | ecosystem: Environmental > Terrestrial > Soil > Agricultural land | place: USA: Georgia... | reverse complement strand
TCATTTTTTGTATTGATAATTTCTACAGGTTGATTATCAGAAACAACGTGCCTAATCAACCCATAAATATTATTACGAGCATTTGTCGGTGTAGTGACTTCCATTATGTTCACATCCTTTTTTATTTATTCACCCCTGATTATAACGTACGCTTAAACGTTCGTCAATGTTTTGGTTATAGAAAATAAATGAACATAAAAATTGTTTAAATTAAGAACTTAATGTACATGAAGTTGTTCATAGCGAAAATTGTCAATTTTATATTGACCATCTTCTTCAACCAATTGAACAACAAATAGAACTTCATTTTTCACGCCACGACTATCTTCTTCACACAATAATGCATATTGCTTTTCACTATCTGTATCTTGAAACACTTTGACAATTTTTCCTACACTGCGAAATTTAGCATCTAAATCCACATTAATACCATTCTCTTCTTGGCATTTTTCTGTCATATATTCTTTTACGGATTGATTCCGCTCTTTTAATGAATTGAAATTTAAAAATTTATTGCCAAATGCTACTAACATCGGACGTGGATTTTCGGGCTCTTTACTTATTTCAGTCGTTTTATCTTCCAAAACCATCGTTGACTGACTGGTAGTTGTTTCTTCTACTGTCTTTTCTTCTTTTTTATGACAGCCCGAAAGAAAAAGAACCGTTAGTAAACTGAGTAATATCACTTTTTTCAATCTTCTCTCCTACTTTCCACTTTGTTGTAAATAAGGTAATGGATCTAACCAAACACCGTCATTTTTAAATGCTGAAGCTTGTGCGGCATACCAATCGCTCTTAGTAAATCCTAAGTGTAAATGTGCCGTATCTCTTATTCCTATTACTTGTCCTGCTTTGACTTTATCTCCCACTTTCACACGTGCATTTGAAGGAGAAGAACCAAATTCCTGATACACCATGCTTAAATCACCATCCTTTATCACAATGACACATGAACCCAGTGCCGCAATACTTGGATTACCAACAAATACGACAGTTCCTGCATGAACCGCATGGATCTCATTTCCAGGGTGATCAACCGATCCAAAATCTAATCCATTGTGAAAACCATTCACACGAAATTCTCCACCAGGATTTTTTCCAAAAAGTTGTCCTCCCAAGAATGAACTTCGTTCTAAACTTGAACCAGGAAATGGATTGTACCATCCGCCACCTAAGCTACCAGTACTTCCACCACTAGGAGTTGAGCTAATACTTCCCCATTTTTTGATCGCAAATTCATCATACTCTGTTAAATGATAAGATTTAATGATCCCCATAGCTCCTTGATAATAAGCACTTCCTTCGGTAATTCCTGCCGTTGCATACCCACCTCTTCCTAGAATTAAAAGGCATTGTCCAGGGTCTTTATTTCCCACACACGCATTGAAATTGGATTGAGTAGCCACCATATACCCATAATATGCATAACATGCCTTTGCATTAGGAAACTTCATGTAGTTTCCCCCTTCACTTCCTCCGATACCTCTTGCACTTCCTTTAGGGTAAGGACAACCTAAATACCAGGTTATCCCAAAATAATTGTGGTCATTTTTTCCAGAATAAGATTGTCCATAAGCACTTTCCCATCCGAATTGCGAAAGAATGACTGAAGGTAATAGTTTGTATTTAACTGCCGCTCCTACCGCATATCTCGCATGTTCATCTGTAATAGGCCCTCTTCCTTTGATTTCTTCAAAAATAGGTAAATCTTCCGTATACTCTCCTGTAAACATTCCTTCTGAGTAAGAACTTGTTTCCTCTGTTGCTCCTACTGAACCAATCATTTGTATCATCATATTTAGCATAATAAAAAAAGGAAAAAGCAATAGAAGAAGACCTGAACCAAACACCATTAATTTCCATTTCATTCAGATACCTCTACGCCTGTTCCATCACATTATCTTCTTTGGCTATCATAGATTGTTCTACTATGTTATCTTCTTTAGTTACTATGGATCGTTCCACCACGTTGTCTTCTTTAGCCAATATAGATCGTTCCATCAAGTTGTCTTCTTGAACCATCATGGATTGATCGACAGTTTTCAAATGATTGGTTTCTTTTAATAGATCATTGTAGTCAAAGGATTCAGACTTCCCCAATTGTGATACCGGCAATTCTTGACGAACATTATAGTTGATAAATGTTTCTGAATATCCCTTTTGTGCCAAATACTTCTTAAAACGATCGACAAAATCTCTTCCTGCTTCATCATTATTCACACACAATGAAATACGTGGGACGATCGTTTTCTTCCCTTCTGCCATCTTCCGATTGGATTCTAATACTTTTCTAAAATAGGATTCTACGACTTGGTGCTTCAACCCTGACATAGCACAAAAATCAGTATTTACCAATACTTTTTTCGCACCAAAATAATTTTCTTTATATAAAGAAAGATAACTCATCACTTCAATCGGTTCTTCAAATACTTTTAATTCTCCAGTGGGAATTTTCGAGTTTAAACTAGCAAAAAACATCGCATCTTTCTGATTCCCTGGGTGTTGGAAAAGAAAATAAGGACGATCCTTGATCAACCGTTTTTCTTCTGGTAAATAACGTGTTCCTCTTAATTCCACGCCCACCACTGTAGGATTCATGATTTGGGTTCGATCAAAAAATTTGAAAATAATATTTTGATAGCGATCTTCACCAATTAGATTGGCTTGATTAAATAAGGTCACAATCATTGGGTCGATTTCTCGTTCTTTGGTCAAATAAGAAAACACTTCTGAAAAATTGGACTGTTCTTTAATGTCTCGTTGATAGTTTAACGGTTCATTCTCCTTCACTTGATAATCAGCTTCAGACAACACCTTGACTTCACTGCCTAAAATATCGCCAATGGCTTCTTCAAAAGAAAAATCATAAAGTTTCATCGCTAATATGATACAGTTATCGACCGCAGGTTGATCGATCTCTTTATTGAAAAACATCACTTTTCGACGACTATCATATACCCAACTAGAATGTTCTGTATGACGATAATAGTTGCCTTGGCGTTGAAAAGTTTCTCCTTTTGAGATCATATATTCTAAAATATCTGAATTACGTGCTTCTTTTATTTGATTTGGTGAATAATAACTCATCTAACATCCTCCTTTAGTAATAAAAAAAGAACAACTTCAATAAAAGTTGTTCACTCGTCAAACGGATAGATCTAAAATGTTTCGTTCATAAAAGCGTTCATTTCGCCATTGTTCTGTATTCTCTCGCAATACACGTTGCAGTTGATACACTTGTTTTCGTTTGGCTACTTCTTTCTGCCATTGCTTTTGTAACATGGCACGTTCTTTTTTGGATAATGGAAAACGCCGTTTCTTCGTCCATTTCGCTTGTTTTTCAGATGATTCTTTTGTTCGTTGATACATGGAACGCACCTCTTCAGCCTGATCTTGGAATAAATGGTCATAAGAATCTTCTGTTGGTATGGATTGTTCCAATGATTGAAAATAACGGTGCCATTCTTCCGCTGTTGGTGGTTCATTTTCTTTATGTTGGAAAGGGTTGTTTTCAATTTTCTCCACTGATTCTTTCAAACTTTTTACAAATTCCTTTTGGTATTCTGATACTTTAGAACTTTTTGGTAAACACTGATCGATAAAGTATTCGGTTTGTTCATCGAATACTTCTTCTGTGATCGTTCCTTGTCTCGAACTTGTTAGAATCATTTTTTTCAACATCGGAGGAAAATTGCTTTCTTCCACTTCCTGAATGGTCATTCTTTGGTTATTACTTGTGCGAAGTTTCCATTCATTTTTTAATTCTCGTTTGTATTGTTCACGTTCATCGAGTTCTTCCTCAATTACATTTATTTTTTCTTCTTCCGTACGAATATAAGCCAACAAACTTTCCAAAACTGGAGGCTCGTTGGCTCGGTGTCGTGCAGGATTATTTACAATTCGTTCAAGTGCAAGTTGAAAAGCTTCAGTCGGTTTTGTCTGATTTTCTTCTATGATTTTGTCACGATCAATTGACTGATCCTCCATCATCATCTCTCCTAATGAACCGTTGACTTGTCTTTTTTTAGGAACGAGATCCATCGCTTGGATTTCTTTTAAAATATGGTTTCCTAGACGTGTGTATAAGGTGTGCAATTTATTTTCAGAACTATTCCGACCTTCTCCAAATGCAGACTCTTCTTCTGACTGAATATATGCTTGTCGATCCATCATTTCTTGATACAACTCAGGAAAATTTTGGTCGATAAAAGACTGGATCACTTTGTCTAATTCTTTTTTAAATCCATATTTTTCTGCGTAACCATATTTCTGGTAACCTTTTTGTTCGGGCAATTTTCTAGCCACACGTTGTAAATCCATAACCATATGGTTCATTTGTTCTTGTCCTTGTTCGGAACGTATTCCCTCAATCATTACTTTACGCAACGCATCAATTTTCGCACGTTCTTTTTGTAAACCTAACAATTGATTGGCAAAAACTGATTTCATTTTACGCATGGTCTTACGTGAACGATATCCTTTGACCTCAGTAACCAACTCACCTGTTTCTGGATCGACAAACCTTTTCTTCTCTCGAGTCGGATAAGGTTCGACAGTCGCTACATGGACATGAATATTATCTGTATTGTAATGGATAGAAGCTGTCCAAACAGCGGAATCTGTCATTCCTTCTTCTGATAACATCGTAGCCATCGCTAATCGAATGGCTTCATGAATTTTTTCTTCTTTTAATTGATTCGTTCGTTCATCTAAGTAACCATGTTGAACCAGCCATTGATTATCAAATGAAAAAACATCTTGCCACATGACACTTCCATTTTTAGCGGCGGCGGTAAATTGTTCTTTCATTCTTTTTAAATCTTCTTCATTTAATTGGTGTTTATCTGCGGAAAATAAGCGAGACGTTTTGACAGGATTCGCCATATAATGAATGTACCCTTCTAATGTTTCGTCTTCGTCTCCTTCATATGCCGCACTCGTCCCTTCTCTATTTGTAAAAGCAGAATAGGCTTCATAGGCTTCATTCCGAACAGCTTCTTCTCGATCCATATAATCGATGTAAGACTGAAATGCAGACGAACCTGGTCGAGCAAATTTTCCAGTCATAATAATCCCAGGAGACGACCCCATCAGTCATTCACTCGCTGTTCAAAGTGATGAAAAATCTCTTGATTCCGTTTCATCTCTAAATGATTTTCTGCTTCTCTTAAAATATGATTGGGCTCTTGATCAGACGATTTCATTTTGGGAAAATCTTCGTAATGAAGTCGTGTGTTTTCAATTTCGTAAACCACATTCATTTTGTTTTCTAAATTTCGCAACAAACTTTTTCGCAAGCGACGTTCTTCATCTAATTCTTCTTGTAGTTGTTCGATCATTTTTTCTTGTGCTAAGTAACGATCCGCTAAAATATTCACCACACCAGTTTTCGTTCCACCAAATTTCCCTAACAGCTCATTTAATAAATCTTCTGTACGATGGTTAGGATTAATTGAAAATGTCATTGATATTTTCCTCCCTTATTGGTTCTTGGACTAAAGGGATTAGTCCTTGCTGAACATTTAATAAATACGCTTGTGTGTTTAAATCTAAGTGGGCGATCACATCATCTATTATCGCCTTCATTCGTAATTCTGTTTCGAGTACTGCTTCAAATTGTCCAGCTTCTCGAATGTATTTTTTCAGTTGTTCGGAAGGACTTTTTTTATTTTTTTTACAATAGATTTTAAATTGTTCCCACTCTAAATCATTTACATTTCTCAATCGAACTTCTGTCACTTTCTTACCTCCCTTTATTTTTTAAAATGGAAATTAATTGTTTCAAATTTTCTCCTTTGTTCGATAAAAAATAATAGATTCCATAAAAAATGCAACCTATAAAAACAAAAAGGATCAATAAACACAACACGAATCGAATCAATGATCTCCCTCTCTTTCGTTCTAAAATGTAATTTGCCATTACTAATGCAAGAGCATAAGACAAAAAGGGGGACAAAATCGTCCCCAACCCGACAGTGTCGGGCTTTTTGCGTGTGTCATTAAAATAGCCGTTTTCACAATTTTTGTGAGGGTTACACAATTTTTGTTAACCAAAAAACAATTTTTGTGAGCCATTTAACAGTTTTTGTGAGGGGTACTTTGAAATAAATTGGAAAAAATCACTTCTCTTTTTTGTGATAATCTTGAATCTGCTCATGAAGCTTTTGGATCTTCTCTTGCAATTCGTCATTGTTAGATTCTGCTTCAGTAATTTTTGTCTCATACTCACTAATTTGTGATTGTTTCGTTTGAATTTCTTGATTGGTTTCTTCAATTTCTGTCTTCGTTTCGTATTTCTTTTCGCTTTCTAACTCATTGATTTCCCTCTCAATTCCTTCAATAAATTTTTGACTTTGACGAATCAAATCTTTATTTGTTTGGATCAATTTTTCTGATTCTTTGATTTGTAACTCTAAACATTTTGCCAAATACTTGTCCTCATTTTGTGGTTCTGCCTTCGAATCTTCTGGTACTTTTTTTCGATTCATAAACAAAGCACCTTGTACGGTTTCTTCATCTGGATCGACTTCTTTTCGACCATAGTTTTCAAATAAATCTTGAATACTTTTTGGATCGAAATCAGGATTTGTTGGAGAAACAATCCCAATATCAATGACGATTGATTTCCAATTTTCTGGAATCTGAGAGAGCTGAATCAAATAATAGTTCTCTGTTAAACGGATCAAATGATGCGGAATTTCTTGTTCTGTTTTTGATTCAGAAGCAATCATTTCTAGCTTTCCACCCTCTGGCATTGTTCCATCTGCTTTCAATAATATCTCGGCATAATGTGTCTTTTCGTTATAGCCTCGTTCCAATTGTGTAAGGGTTAAATCATTCAAAGAAAGGCTATGATTCACACCAATAGGTGTATCTGCTAAATCTTTTTCTGTTCCTAAAAGAATGGAAGGTATCGTAAAAAATACGACCATTCCTAACGTAAAAAAAAGAGCCATACGATAAATTTGATCCGCATGCTCGACAAAAAATCGTTTCGTTTTCTTCCATTTTTGTTGAATAAAAGTAACGATAAGGTTCCACCTTCCTCTCAAAAAAATAAGCGTCTAAACTAATGTCCGCCGGCAAAAATTTCGATTTCTTCTTTCGATAAATCTATATTCAATTGGAAATTTCCTTTCCCTTTGATGGCTAAAATGGCTTGTCCTTGATTGAGATTGGGAATACTTTCTAATTCGCTCTCACGTAGTGTTTCTTTGAACGAATCTTTTAATTCATCAATCGAACTTGATATTTCCCTTGATACAAGACTTTTTTATCTTGTACCAAGAGATAAGTCACCGAATTTTCTGGACGTAATTCTTCTGAAAGTTGTTCAAATTCCACATACGAATAGCGTTCTTTTCTAATTCGTACGGCATTAGATTCTTCAATCTTAACTTCAATCAACATTCTCACCAACTTTCGTTTTCAATCTATTTAATGGACATAACCCAATCCACTATCTGTGACGCAAATGAAATACCTAAAATAGAAAATCCAGCACGAATAATAACCATCTTCGCTTTCTGACTAATTTCTATAATTGGTAGCATGTTGGCTAAAAAGGCACTTGCAATAACCGCTGTTCCAACTGCCGCAGTAATGTTCCGTACTAATTTCGTGATTGAATCCCCCGCATGGTTTACTGAACTTTGGATATCAGCAAATGCTTCCATCGGAAATACTAGTTGAAAGAGCAAAATAAACGCTAATGCACTTAAACTAAATTTCATCCATGAAGAAATGCCATATGTTTTCCTTTGTCCTAAAAGATTCATTTGATTATTTTCCATTGTATTGTCCTTTCTGAAATTGATTGTTATTTGCTTGTTTTTTCAAGCTTTTTAAAATCAGTTCTTGATTTTCGGAAATAATTTTCTGGTGGAACTGATCTAATGCCGTATCATAGTCTTGGCCGTTGGCTTCTAAAACTGCCATTGCGACCTCTTTTGTTTTTCGTTGTTCTACAGATAATGCCATATTCACTTCTCCTTTATTTTTTTATAAAAAAAATAGAAGATACAAAGTCTTCTATTGAAAAACACTTGATTCAATTATTTTTTTAATTCGGGTACTCGTTTTCCTGCCAATCGTTGTTCTCTTAAAAAATCAAGTACTTTATGATATTCCGTACTTAGAATTTTCTTTATCCACGCATTTTTGTAGCCATACCCATTCCAGATAAAACCTTCTTTTCGTAAAATTTCACGATATTGATAAGCACCAGGAACAGCAATATAATACGTTTGAATGAAAATTGGCTCTAAGAAGGAAACGACTTTCAACTCAAAATCTTGGTGAAAACTTTCCAAAATTTGTCGTTCTCTCATGGCTTGTGCTTCGTTCTCAAATTTTCTTACCCACATATGTTGACTAGATAAGTAAGAAAAATCACGTCTTTTTAGCAATGCACGTGCGTGATAAGCACCCAAAACAACCACCGTATCTTTTTCTTTTGACTCTGTAAACTCCTTTGCAAAAGAATTGCCATAGTACTGACAGAGTTTCTTATAATCAGAAGAATCTTGACTATCCATTAAAAGATCTTCTTGATTGAGATATCCTTTATTTAATGCTGTACAGACTAAAGGATAGAAACGAGCATAGAACGTTTCTTTATGCGCTGTTTCGCCGAGATCCATAGCTTCTATATGATGAGCCACTTCATGCAAAGTCGTTAAAAAGTTTGCGCCAGGCGCACGACTCAAATTATAGATTTCGATTTTTCGATCATTTTGAATATATTGTCCATGTTTTGATTTTAGTTCTTTAGGAACGATCCTAATTGTAAAGTCCTGATAGATTTTCTTATCTGGATAGGTCTCTTGAATGACTTGTTTCAATACATGTTCTAATAACAACATGATCACCTCTTTTCATTTAACTCTTTTTACTTACTATTACCTATTAACTTTTCACTTTGAAGACAGAAATTCTCACACACTGTCATATATTGTAAAAATTCCTTTGAATCCAATGTCGTCTGAAGGCGAAATAGGACATTTCGTATGAAATACTGATTCAATTTAGAACAAATTATATCCATTTCTTTGATTCGTTCTTCTTTTGTCTGATTTTGGGATTCGCCTGAAGGATCTAACTCTGGAATAAAAAATGCCAACAAATGCGCAATTAGCTCAAAATAATTTGTTTCCTTGTCTATCATTGAATCATTATATTTGTTGCCGATTATTCGTTGATTTTCCAAATCTTTAATAAAATCTGGCAATTGTTGTACTTCACTAACTACTTCTCGCAATTCTTCTATTAACAATTTTAATTCATCCAGTCTCTCCAAATGAAACATCCTCCTAACTAAAATTCTAAAAATCAAATACTACCTACTTATCTTTTATCGTTTGTTTCATCAAATTTTCCGTAAAAGCTTGTCGATCAATCCCAAAATTTAATGCCCCACTTCGTGATTGAATGACTCTCAAAATAGGAACTTCTTGAATGACATTTTTCTGATCGTCTAAAATACACAAATTCTTAATATATCGAGCATTTGGCAACTGTTTTTGATAGTTTGGTTGACTCTTAATAACATTGTCAGGTAAGCAATAACAATATTCAGTTTCAATTATGCCATTCTTTTTCTTTCTCAATTTTCTTGAAACACGAGATTTGATAATGTCTCTACTATAGGCATAAAAATTATAATCTTTCTCTTCTAATAATAAATCCTTCACAGGATATAAATTTGATTCTTGGTTGTTCAAAATAAAATTTCCTCCTAAAAATTAGATAAATTTGTTTTTTATTCTCTTCCACATTGTTGATCTTCTTGCTTTCCTGCATCTAATAGTGCCATGATTCCTATTCCAAACATAGCACCCACAAATAGACCTGCACAAAATAACATATAAATTCTCCCTTCTTTTATTCATATCAAACAAAAACAGTCTTATTCTTTAAAATAAGACTGTGAATAAATCAGATTTAAGCTATAAGTATCACACTGTTGTCTGTTCAAACTAATTTTACTAAAATGATATTAATCAATATAGTTAAGGAGTTTTACAGAAATATGAAACACACTGAAATAACAACATATATTACTCTTGGCATAAGTTTTATTAATATTATAGTTAGTATATATATTGCTATAAACCAACCAAAAGCAATTCGAATTAATCCTATTCTTGAAAGTCAATTAAACAAAATATTTGTCCCATTCCAAAATTCAATTAACAAAAAACTATTTAAACAAGTAAATGAAGATACTATAACTGAAATACATTCAGCTTTAACAAAAC
>Ga0079226_10004881_pt1 | contig 10262 bp, 3 predicted proteins | sample Poulit2014_FD_76345 | JGI IMG/M metagenome (GOLD analysis project Ga0079226, IMG submission 76345) | Agricultural soil microbial communities from Georgia to study Nitrogen management - Poultry litter 2014 | ecosystem: Environmental > Terrestrial > Soil > Agricultural land | place: USA: Georgia... | reverse complement strand
TGACTTAACTGTTACCTTGTCAACTCCGTTGCCATCTTCTAAGTCATCTGCCGTTACACCCTTCAATGGATCAAAGTTCTTATCGCCTTCTTGGACCACAATGTTTCCAGCATTGATTGTTGGATATGCATTAACATGCACTGTAATACTTGCATCTGTTTCTACACCGTCTTGGTCTGTAACCTCATAAGTTACCTGATATGTTCCTGGCTTATTAACGTTTACATTTGATGACTTAACTTTAATTTCAGATGTCAAATTACCATCTTCTACATCACTTGCAGTTACATAATCCAATGGATTGAATTTTGCTCCCTGATTAATTGTAATGTTTGAATTTTTAACCTTAATTGTTGGAGCAGTATTCGTTCCCAACAATCTCAAATGTCCATCCTTAGTAATTTGATATTTATATTGAACAGTATTGGCTGGCTTTAATGCTGGATCTGATACTGAATAACGAGAACCTTTACCTTCAGCATCATAAATCGTAATAATACTACCTGGTTGTAAAGAAACATCTTTTTGTTCTGCTGTGTAATTTTGATCACCAATCAGATCTTTACTATATGTTTCTTTACCTGAAGGGTCAGTTACTTTAATTGAAACATACGTACTTCCTTTAAATAATTTATGTGGTTGACCACCATGGTAATTGATATGTAATGTAAGGTCATCATTACAATATGTAATTGTTGCAACCTTTGATACATAACAGTTAATGATAATTTCATCAATTAAGCTGTCAGCTTTATTTAATAACTGTTCATTATATTCACGTTGTTTAGGATCTGAAATATCGTCAACTTCGCCTTTTAAGCTATCAATAGATTCATGTGTTTCACTATCTTTAACTTTTGTAAATGACGAATCTTGATATAAGTTTTTAATATCATCAATAACATAATTATTTACAACTTTGCAATTTACAGTTTCACTTCCAGACACAACAATATACGGGTCTTCAAAAGTCCAGCCATCATCACCGCTGATCACGGCCGTATATGTTCCATCATTTAAGTTACCTAAATCTACATTATTAGAATCAATCGTTAACTGTTTTACAACCCTATCACCATCATAAATAGTAAGTTTCCGGTCTTTGATTGCATCAATGTTATCAATATTAAGCTTAACATCATTTTCATTTGTTAAACCGGTACTTAAAAGTTGGCTATCAGTTACTAATGATAATTGGTTTGGCCAAGTTGTATCATCATCAATGTTCCAACCCAATTTTTTCATAATTTTACTGTATTTTTGAGGTTCCATCGTAAACAATGAGTTAACAATTTGATAATGCTGTTGTTCAATATCTTGTCGAACAACTTTATCGACTGAAATTCCAACTAAATCTAAGTAAGGAATTACATCTAATTTGTAATTTTTAGCATATACAATTGCTACTTCAGTTCCAAATTGACCTGCTAACCGATTTTTATCTACCGCAAATTGCCGATTAAGTTCATTAAACCCAATCATTACGTTTTCCTTATCGTAAGAAAGTAAATCTAACAAAATCAATAATTTTGATTTATAACTTTTCATGCTAGAATACGTTTGACCTGCATTAAGGCTTTGAACAGTTTGATCTCCACAGTACCATTTATTATTTTGCCAAATCCAACTGTCACGATTTTTAAAATCATCTGTATATTCATATTGGAAGGTTGTTCCGTAAACATTATTAAATACATCTGTCAATACGATATCAGTCGTATGTGGTTCATAACCGTGACCAACTTCATGCCATGGAACCCAGTTCATTGTCAAATATGGTTCAATTGTATTGCCATGATTAGCAGTGTAAATTGAACCATAATATGCCGAACCTCCCCCATTTGAATCAGCTTTAACAAAATACCGTCCTTGAATGTGATCATTATAGCTCTTATTAGGTGTAATCCCCGTTAAATAATCATACAATGGAAAAATTTCACCATCATAATCATGTAACAAAGTTGCCAAGTCAGTGTTCTTAACCTTATCTAAATCTCGATATGGCGCAAGCATTTGGATGTTGTATCCTTGAATCAAGGCATACGGTGTTTGATCAGTTTGCCACTGGTTTATAAAATCAGTTTGCTTTGTTCCAACCTTATATTCAGGCAATACTTTAGCAATTCCACTGGCCACTTCATATTGAACTTGAGCTTTGCCTAAATCATCTGTAGGTGTATCTACAAAAACTGCAAGGTCTGCTTTATCTGCAGTAACGCTTGTCCAATCAGTTGTTGAATTTACAATTCTTGTTACACTTTCATTTGAACCGTTATCGCCTAATAAGCGAACACTTAAAGTTCCTTTGAAGCTTGAATCTGTTTGCCGAATTTTAATAGTTGCACCCTTCATCAATACGATACCCAAATCTTGTCGATCATGGTGTGTTCCCATAAGACGGCCTTCGGCAAGTGTTTGATTGATACTTTCAGTTTCAAGGCCATATAAATCTTTGGTATGTACTACATTATCCTGAACAATATCTGAAGATGAGGTCTGAGAATTATTAGTTACAGAATTTGATGTGTTTGTTGTAGTCGATGATTCACTAGAACTACTATTACTATTTGAATCACGCGCTTCAATTTTTTCAGATACACTATTTGCATTTGAAGTTTGATTTAATTTATCACTGTTCAATGCACTATTTGAAGCTTTACTTGAAACTTCCGAAACACTACTTGAAGTTACATTTTCCGTTTGACTTGAACTTGAAACTGAACGCACGTTAGAAGCTGTACTGTTTGACGTTACAGAACTAGATTGCTTATTTGTGCTACTTGAGCTAGGGACTGAGGAATTTACACTATTTGAACTATCAGTTGATTTACTTTTACTAGTTAAAACAACTGTGTTAGATGAAGCAGTATTTTCTTTTACTGATTCCAAATGCGATTCTTTACTCAAAGTATCAGCATTAACTTTAATATTATTAGCAGTCATTCCTCCTAAAATCATTAATCCCAACGCAGTTGAACTTAATGAAATCTTCCAGTTTTTTTCTAATTTATTAATGTCCATTTATTTTTCCTTTCAACAAATTAAAATTTTACTGAAACATTTTACACAATTTAAATAAAAAAATAAATACCATAGATATTCATTTATTATTTTATAGTTTAAATTTTATTATTTTTTTGATAAGAATAGTTAAGATTTTATTAAAGATATTGTTAAAAAAAAAGATTTGTATTATTTTTATTTATATATTTCAGCAAAAATATATAAATCATTTATAAAATAAAATATTTTATAAATTGATAAAAATATTTTATGTGATAATTTGGATATTTTCTTATAGAATAATGACATTGCAATTCGTACTTTTATCCTATTCATTTTGCAATACCTTTACATCATAATTTAACACTTCAATCCTATAACCTTACTAGACCTATTAGTTTATAATCTCAACACTAAAGTATCTACGGAAATTATTATGGTGTAATTCTCAAACTAAAAAAAGATCATGTGAAAAACACATGATCTTTTTTGTTTCAAACAATCCCTTTATTTATTCTTTTCTAGATAAACTCCCAATCCAACGATCATTGCAACTCCTAAGCTAACAATCACAATTGAACTTGCTTCACCGGTTTGAGGAAGTTTTTGTTGTGAATTTCCTTTTCGACCAGCTTGTTGTTGGCTTGTTTGAATTTTCAATGATATTGAACTATTTTCTCTGCTTTGATTACCTGTTAGCTGAGCACCATTGTTTTGTTGTGCGTTGCCGCCATTCGTATTTCCTGTTTCAGCAAATGTTCCACTTCCAATGTTGCTTGAGCCTTGGTTCTGAGAAGAACCATTTCCTGAAGATCCACCTTCATTATTGTTTCCAGAACCCGGAACCGGAACTTGAACGTAGCTTGATTTAATAATCACGCTTGTTGAAAATGCAGGAGCTGGGACCGGCTTTTGACTTGGCGTAGAAGGCCCAATTGAACTTGAACCTTTACTTGGTAACCCGTTTCCTGTATTTTCTGAAGAACTACTTGTTCCCGTTTCTCCAGATACTGAAACAATACTTGATGTGTACACAAGTGACGATGTCATGCTTTGAGAGCCTTGTGACTTACTTGAACTATTTCCGCCATCATTTCCACTTGATGAAGTCGTGCTTGAATTTGCACCAATGCTCTTTGAGCTAGCTGTTGATGACGAACTTACAATGTTTGATGAACTCTCTCTACTACTTGAATCATCCTTTGAAGGTGCGTTTAACTCATTGCTGCTTGAAATCTTGCTTGAACTTGACTTCTTGCTTGATAAACTCTTGATGCTTGAACTCTTCTTACTGCTGCTTGAAATCTTGCTTGAACTTGATTCCTTGCTTGATGAGCTCTTTATACTTGAACTCTTCTTACTACTACTTGAAACCTTGCTTGAACTTGATTCCTTGCTTGATGAACTCTTGATGTTTGAGCTCTTCTTGCTGCTTGAAACCTTACTTGAGCTTGACTTCTTTGATGATGAGCTACTTGAAGAACTTACAGCTAGTGGAGTATCAATTACCCGTGCATTATCAGTAATATCCTTTCCATTAACCGTTACAGTCGTCTTTCCTTGATCATCAATCGTTACATTAATTTTTTCATTATTAATGCTGTATCCTGCTGGAGCTTTAGTTTCTTTTACCGTATATGTTCCAGCTGGTAATCCGCTAAAGCCAACGACCCCTGCAGCGTTTGAGACTGCTGTAAGATTCTTTCCATTTCCAGTAAGTTCAAATATTGCTCCTGATAAGCCTTCCATTTGACCATTTGTAGTTTCAACCTTCTGTAATTTTACCCCGTACTTCGGCTGAATTCCGTCCGCAGTTGCCTGCCAACTATTCTTGACAGTTGCCGTTGTTGAACCGCCGCTTGAACCATCAGGATTGGTTTGCGTAGCTGAATTTGTCCACTGATCATTTTGTTCTGTTGATGAAAGCTTTGATTGGTACGTGATCGTATATGCAACTTGTCGAACGTTGCCCTGGTTACCACTTTGGTCAACCCCCATCAACGCACCGACGATGTTATATTGGTTTGCAGTAATTGTGAATCCATCGCTTGATTCAGTTATCTTACCTTCAGAGGCTGGATAAGTCTTTTCAGTATATCTGAAGTGGTCAGTTCCCCACTGGCCATCTTGGTACTGAATAAAGTAGGTGATTTTAATTGATCCTGGGACCAATGTTTGACCATCCTTCAATGTATCCGTAATGGTCGTTGTTCCTGGATCACCTAAAACCCCGTGAACTTGCCAGTTAATATTTCCATTATTGGCAATCCGACCGCTCTTCTTAACTTGACCGGTTGGTGCAATAATGTTTGGCGTTCCACCTTGACCAACGTTAGGATTTGTACTTGGCTTAATTGTCTGGCTGACGTGAATTGATGGCGTCGGAACATTTCCCATATTTGGCCAATCATTGACCTTGGTTGGATTAGTTCCGGCCTTAGCCGCAATCTGACCCGCAAACGTTAACCTCCCTGACGTTAAAATGTGACCATTCATCTTACTATTAAATGTAATTGTCACACCCGTTGTTGAAATATCAGCAGTCGCAATCGTTTGCCCATTTAGCGGGTCACCTGGATCACTTGGGTTATTATACTTGACTGGAATCTGGTGAGGAATTCCTTGAATCCCAGCAGCCGTATCAGTTGTTTGCGGGAAGGTTACGTGAATCGTATCACCCGTATGAATAACCTGTGAACTATTCCCAAAGGTCATTGTGAAGTATACCCGTTGTCCAGGTTTAGCCTGCCCAACATTTGTTGAAATTGAATTGACTTCTGAACTTGTAATATCTGCTGCTTGAACTTTTTGAGAATTCGTCATTGGAATAATCAAAGCAAGCGCAGAAATTACAACCATCAAAAACCGTACAATTCGAGATTTACTCTTTGACATTTTATCGATCCTTTCCTTAAAAATTAGAATGATTTTATAATTATCAAATCCCCCTTTTGATTTGAATTCACTATAAAATAATCTCCGACTTTCAATCTTATTATCAATCACTATCCAACACAACAAAAACGCATTTTTGTTTAAACATTACCTTAAATATTTGTAAAATATAATTTTTTCTTTAAAAAGATTATTAGTTCTTAACAAAAAAGGGAATGCGATTTTCCATCGCATTCCCTTTTCTCATCATCAATCACTAACGCTGCTTAATGTAGAAAACAATTGTTGATCCAACAATCAAAGTCACTCCTAAAGCAATTAATGCACTTGCCCCAGCTTCTCCGGTTTGCGGTAAGTTTTCCCCGTGGTCATTGTTACCATTACTATTCTTACCACTTTGACCATTTTGACCATTTGCAGTTAACTGATTGTTCTCAACATTGTTGCTGCTTTGAGCAACCTGAACGCCTCGGTTCATTTGGCTACCTTGAGCGTTGTTGTCGTTGTTATTGTTATTTCCAACAACTGTAACACCACCTTGGTTTGTACTGTGATTGTTATTAATTACAGTCGTGTGTTGGGTTGTTGCTGTGTTAGCTGTTGGCTTGTTAGCAACGCTGTTGCTTTCCTTATTCGGAATTTCGCTTTGTGAGTATGTGATCACCGTTGTTCCAACTGTCGTTGCTGAACTGCCGTTCACAATTTCCTTTGACCAGCTTGTTGTTGGAATGTTCATTGAACTTGATACCAACGTTGGTTTGTTGATCATTGAGCTTCCAAATGAACTTGAACCTGATCCTGTCCGAACTGCTGATGAAACTGAACTTTCAACCATTGTGTTCGTTTCACTGCTTACAGTTACAGGAACTGATTTTTCAGTTGATTTATCAACGTAACTGATCGTTGAAGCCTTTGATGGCACTTCCACACTTGTTTCAGTATTCTTGCTTGGCTTGTTAGCTGAGCTTGATGAAACTGTGTTGATCGTTGAACTTGATTCAGTATCGATGTTGCTTGATGATTCAACTGATGATGAACTCTTTACAGGACGAGCACCGCCACGGTGGCTCTTAGCTATTGTTGACTTCATTGATGATGAACTTGCAACTTCTTTACTGCTTGATTCAACTGATGACTTCTTGCTTGAAGCCTTGCTGCTTGATACAGCTGATGATTTCACACTTGAACTCTTTACACTTGAGCTTGAAGCCTTCTTTGATGAAGCCTTGCTTGATGCTTTACTTGAACTCTTTACTGAACTCTTGATTGAACTTGACTTCTTGCTTGATGAACTCTTAATGCTTGAGTTCTTCTTACTACTGCTTGAAACCTTGCTTGAGCTTGATGACTTCTTGCTGCTGCTTGAAACCTTGCTTGAGCTTGATGACTTCTTGCTGCTTGATGAACTCTTAATGCTTGAGTTCTTCTTACTACTGCTTGAAACCTTGCTTAAGCTTGATTTCTTACTTGATGACGAGCTCTTTACACTTGAACTCTTCTTGCTACTACTTGAAATCTTGCTTGAACTTGATTTCTTTGATGATGAACTCTTGATGCTTGAGCTCTTCTTGCTACTACTTGAAATCTTGCTTGAACTTGATTTCTTTGATGATGAACTCTTGATGCTTGAGCTCTTCTTGCTGCTGCTTGAAACCTTACTTGAGCTTGATGAGCTCTTAATGCTTGAACCCTTTACACTGCTGCTTGAAACCTTGCTTAAGCTTGACTTCTTGCTTGGTGAACTCTTTACACTTGAGCTCTTCTTGCTACTGCTTGAAATCCTGCTTGAGCTTGACTTCTTACTTGATGATGAGCTCTTGATGCTTGAACTCTTTACACTGCTCTTAATTGAACTGCTTGACTTAACAATTCCGCGGTGCTTCTTGCTTATTACTGACTTAGCTGAACTTTTAATTGAGCTTGATCCTTTGCTTGAAGACTTCTTTGATGAAGCCTTGCTTGATGACTTAATCATTGAGTTCTTCTTACTGCTGCTTGAACTTGATTTCTTGCTTGATGAGCTCTTAATGCTTGAACTCTTTTTACTGCTTGAAACCTTACTTGTGCTTGACTTCTTGCTTGATGAACTCTTGATACTTGAGCTCTTCTTACTACTGCTTGAAATCTTGCTTGAGCTTGATTTCTTTGATGATGAACTCTTTACGCTTGAGCTCTTCTTACTGCTTGAAACCTTCACACTTGAGCCTAACTTCTTGCTTGATGAGCTCTTTACACTTGAACTCTTCTTGCTTGATGAACTCTTAATGCTTGAGCTCTTCTTGCTGCTTGAAATCTTGCTTGAACTTAATTTCTTGCTGCTTGATGAACTCTTAATACTTGAACTCTTCTTGCTACTACTTGAAATCTTGCTTGAGCTTGACTTCTTACTTGATGAGGAGCTCTTTACGCTTGAACTCTTCTTACTGCTGCTTAATGAAATCTTGCTTGAGCTTGATTTCTTTGATGATGAGCTCTTAATACTTGAACTCTTCTTACTACTGCTTGAAATCTTACTTGAGCTTGACTTCTTGCTGCTTGATGAACTCTTGATACTTGAGCTCTTCTTGCTGCTTGAAATCTTGCTTGAACTTGACTTCTTGCTTGATAAACTCTTTACGCTTGAACTCTTCTTACTGCTGCTTAAAAAGATCTTGCTTAGGCTTGACTTCCTGCTTGATGAACTCTTGCTACTCTTAATTGAACTGCTGCTTGATGCAGTTGCAATCGGCGTATCAACAACCTTCGCATCATTTGTAATATTCTTACCGTTAACAGTAACCGTTGTAACTCCAGTATCACTAATTTTTACAGTAATTGTTTCTGGGTTAAGTTTATAACCTTTCGGAGCTTTGATTTCTTTAATTGTATACGTTCCGGTTGGAAGTCCATTGAAGTTAAAATATCCAGTTTGATTTGAAACCGCATCCTTTGTAATTCCATTTCCATTGATTTGGAACGTTGCGCCGGCTAATCCAACTGTCTTGCCATTTTCTTCGCCGACTTTAAGCAAACTTACCCCATATTTAGGTTGTGATCCATCAATTGTCCCTTGCCAGTTGTTCTTTACCGTTGCCGTTGCTGATCCTGATGGCGTTCCATTTGGATTAGTTTGACTTGCAGTGTTTTGCCATTGACTTGCCTGTTCATTTGATGAAACCTTTGTTTGGTAGGTGATCGTGTATGCCACTTGCTTTACAGGATACCAATCGCCACTTTCATCTACGCCCATTAATGCTCCTGAGATATTGTATTCATTAGCAGTAATGGTTAACGAATTTCCTAAAACGGTGATTTTTCCTTCTGAAGAAGGATAGTTTGCCTGTGAATAAGTTAAATGTGCTGTTCCCCACTGACCATCTTCATATTGAATAAAGTATGTTATTTTAACTGACCCCGGAACAATTTCTTGACCGTCTTTGGCAGTATCTTTAATCGTTGACGTTCCGCTATTTGTTAACACCCCGTGAACTTGCCAATTAATATTTCCGTTATTGGCAATCGTCCCACTCTTCTTAACGGTTCCCTTTGGAGCAACAATATTTGGTGTTCCCCCTTGGTTACCAGAAGTTGACGGCGTTGAATTTACGCTAATTGACGGTGTTGGAATTGAATTTGAATTTGGCCAGTTGTTGACCTTGGTTGGATTCGTCCCGCTTTTAGTTGTTACGACTCCTGTAAATTGTAATTTACCGGAATTTAACACATGACCATTCATTTTGCTATTAAAAGTAATCGTGATTCCGCTGCTTGTGATTTGAGCAGTTGCGACATCTTGACCGTTTAATGGGTCGCCAGGATTACTTGGATCTTCATACTTAATAACAACGGTGTGGGGAACCCCAGTGATTCCCGCTCCGTCAGCCGTTGCGGTTGGAAATGTAACATGAATCGTGTCCCCAGTATGGATCACCTGCTTACTGTTTCCTAAGGTCATGGTGAAGTGAACCTTTTGTCCTGGTGTAGCAGACCCTACATTCGTCGTAATTGAATCAACTTCAGAACTTGATAGATCTGCTGCATGCAAATTTCCATTTTGAGATGGAATGAACACTAAAAACATCGACGTGATCATTACGACCAATCGAATAAGATTCTTTTTAAATTTTGTCACTTTACTTACCCTTTCTTTATTAATATGTAATCCCCCAGATTTCGATATCCGATCTAACCTCTTATCCAGCTAATAATACTATTCACTTTTGCTTTAAATGGCAACATTTCCGCATTATTTTGTTCCTTGATTGATAAGAAATGGTAAATTAAGCAACATTTATTGAATATTATTAATTTTTTGGTTCATTTTATATGAAATATTGTATTTTTATCTTACAGATTGTTAAGATGAATTTTGTGAAATATTTTAC
>Ga0079226_10004880_pt1 | contig 10262 bp, 13 predicted proteins | sample Poulit2014_FD_76345 | JGI IMG/M metagenome (GOLD analysis project Ga0079226, IMG submission 76345) | Agricultural soil microbial communities from Georgia to study Nitrogen management - Poultry litter 2014 | ecosystem: Environmental > Terrestrial > Soil > Agricultural land | place: USA: Georgia... | reverse complement strand
TTTTATTTAAAAAACTATTCACAAACTAATATTAAAGTGATATCATATTTATATCAAATGAATGACAAAGGGAGCGTGTAAATAATGAATGAAAGAAAAGCATGGGCGATGAACGGTTACGTTGGAGTCGTCATTATACTTATTTTACTAGGCATTGCTACTTATTGTATTTTAAATGGTCAATACGTTATTGGCGGCGTGTCATTAGTCATCGGATTAATTATCGGTTCAGGCATTACTTTAGTTCAGCCAAACCAGTCTGTTGTCGTTATATTTTTCGGGAAATATATGGGAAGTATAAGAAAAGAAGGTATGGTCATTACGATTCCATTTACGATTCGTAAAACGATATCTTTACGTGTTAGAAATTTCAACAGTAAACGATTAAAAGTAAATGATGTGAACGGGAACCCAATTGAAATAGCTGCAGTTATCGTTTTTAAAGTCGTCGATTCAGCAAAAGCAGTTTTTGACGTTGATCAATATGAGCAATTTGTTGAAATTCAGAGTGAAACAGCATTAAGAGCAGTTGCAACAAAATACCCATATGATACATTTGAAACAGATGAATTAACATTAAGAGGAAATCCAGAAGATATTTCTGAGGAACTTAAGAAGCAAGTACAGGATCGTTTGACAGTTGCAGGTGTAGATATTATTGAGGCTAGACTGACACATCTTGCTTACTCTACAGAAATTGCCCAAGCGATGCTTCAACGTCAACAAGCGAGTGCAATTATTGCTGCTCGTAGACAAATCGTTGAAGGAGCTGTCGGAATGGTTCAGGATGCTATTGAGCGAATAGAAAGAGAAGACATTGTTGAACTCGATGATGAACGCCGAGTAGCGATGATTAACAACTTACTCGTTTCAATTGTTGCGGACAATAGTGCACAACCAGTAATTAATACTGGATCATTATATCAGTAGGCGATTATATGACAAAAAAAAGAAAGAATTTTCCACTTCGTATTGACCCGGATTTGTATGAAGATATCCAAAGATGGGCAGAGGATGAGTTCCGGAGTGTCAATAGTCACATTGAATTTTTATTAAGAGATGCTGTAAGAAAAGCAGGTCGACTTTCTAAAAAGAATGGACGAAAAAAATAAAGTGAAAAGAAGTCTTTCGTGAGGCTATCCTTGTCTAAAAAATAGATAAGGATAGTCTTTTTTATTTATAAACGACGAAAATAATTTTGACAAAAAACATACTTACTGATATGGTTAGTTACATAAGTAATTAACCATATAACTAGGTGGTGATTTTCAAATTGAAGCTAGATGAAAGTAAGCCCATTTATTTACAAGTGAAGCAGTATATTGAAAATTTAATTATAAATGAGTCATTAAAAGCGAATGAACGTGTACCTTCAACGAATGAATTTGCAAAATTTTATCAAATCAATCCAGCTACTGCAGCAAAGGGGGTTAATGAACTGGTTGATGAAGGGATTATTTATAAACGAAGGGGTGTTGGAATGTTCGTTGCTGAACATGCACGAGACTATCTATTAAAAGAGAGAAAAGAAGATTTTTATGAAAGATATATTTTACCTTTAAAAAAGGAAGCAGAAAAACTAGGAATGACTGAAGAAGAATTAATTAACTTGATGAAAAGGTAGGTGGACACATTGATTATTAATGTGAATGAATTAGAAAAAAAATATGGTAAGTCGGAAGCACTTAGTGATATTAGCTTTACACTAGAAGGCCCTAAAATATATGGTTTACTAGGTAGAAATGGTTCAGGGAAGACGACATTTATGGATTTACTCGCAGGGCACACTTTACCAACGAGTGGTTCAGTGAAAGTCGATGGTTTAGAAACATTTGATAATAGAAAAGTGACTGAAAATATTTGTTTAATCAAAGAAGCGAATAACTTTCATAAAGACTTAAAAATAAAGCAAGTATTAAGAGCGTATGAATTATTCTATCCACGTTGGGACAATAAGTTAGCGCTAGCATTGATTAAAGATTATCATTTAAATTTAAATGCGCGGATTAAATCTTTATCAAAAGGGATGGTTTCAGCGTTAGGTGTAATTTGTGGCCTCTGTTCAAAGGCACCGATAACGATTTATGACGAGCCTTATATTGGGCTAGACGCAGCTGCTCGTAAAATGTTTTATGACACATTGATTGAAGAGTATGAGAAAGAAAAGCGGATGATAATTTTTTCCACACACTTGATTGATGAAGTGAGTTTACTATTTGAAGAAGTACTCATTTTACAGGAAGGGGAACTATTATTGCAACAAAACGCTGATGAATTACGAAAAGGATCATGTGTTGTTACAGGTGAAAAAGAGCAAGTTGAAACATTTATTGCAGACAAGGATGTCATTAAAAAAGAAGAGTTAGCTGGTATGATGAACGCTTATATTTATGGGAGTAAACGTGAAGCGGAGGCTGCTGGTTTAAGAACTGAGAGTATTCCTATCCAGGAGTTAATGATTTATTTAACTGAAAAGGAAGGTGCATAAAAATGCAAAGACAATTAAAAGCGTCACTCTTTTATTTATCTTCAGAAATACGCTACACAGCAATTATCTTTTGGGCGATAATATTAAGCATACTCGCTTTCTCATTAGTATTAGATATTGCTTTTTTTAAGAATAGTGATGGTCAAATGATGTTTAATTTTTCATTTCCACTGTATATATTTAGTGCCATTGTTGCTCAACAAACGGTCAAGGGAAGCATTCCATATTTAATCAAAATGGGGTCAACTCGCAAAAATATCTTTGCTAGTTTTTCTATATACTTTTTTGTGATTTCTTTAGTTAACGCATTTATTGCAAACACAGTCCATTCATTAATTGTTAATTTCTATCCAAACAGTCAAAGCGTTGTAACATTAGGCTCAGTATCAAATACAAAAAGTGGTGAATCCCTTTCTTTTAATCATTTAGCATTCTTTTTAGAAGATACGTGGATGACGCGAATGGTAGTGGACACGACCATCATGTTCTTTTTAATGGCTTTTGCTTTTGTTCTTGGTTTATTTTTCTATCGATTTGGTCTCTTAGGAGGGTTTAGTTTTATCGGGATCATCGTATTGTTTTTCATTATTGGTATGGCCCAAGGATGGTTGTTGGATTTCTTTGTTTACGTATTTAGTGATATAACATTACTAGTATTTATTCAATTGTTTTTCGTTGGTCTTATTATTTACTTTGCATCTTATGTGTTGCTTAGACGGCTAACGATCCAAGGATAGTGAGAATGAAAATAAACATTTTGCTGAATAAATATTTCGGTAAAATGTTTATTTTTTATCGCTTTTCATAGCATGTTATACTGTATAGAGGAGTGATAGATTGCATGAAGATCTCGCGAATAACAATGCAGAAAAAGAATAAACATCGTTACAATATATTTTTACAGCGTGACAATGAAGTGAAGGACTTTTACGGATTTAGCGTTGAGGAAGAAAGTTTAATAACGTTTGATTTAAGAAAAGGAAAACAATTAACGAATGCAGAGCTTGAACAGTTACAGCAGTTCGATACGATACAAAAGTATTATGCGCGGGCGATTCAGTACTTAGGGTATAGAATGCGAACAGAGCAAGAGATTCGTCTTTATTTAGAAAAACAAGAAGTAGATGAGGAACATATTGAAGCGATTATCGATCGTTTAATCGATGAGAAAATACTAGATGATGGACAGTTTGCTAGTGCGTTCGTATCTATGCGAATTAATTCATCAGCTAAAGGACCGAAGATTGTTCAGCGAGAACTCGCCGAGAAAGGCGTTAAGCAGTCGATTGCTCAAGAAGCGACGAAAGCTTTTACATTTGATGTGCAATATGAAAAAGCACAAAAAGTTGTTAAAAAACGGTTTAATCGAAGGAGTCGGAATTCTTTTCAAAAAGAGTTGCAACAACTACAAGCTTATTTAATGCGAAATGGTTATGATTCATCTGTCGTCAGAGAAGTGGTTAGTGAACTTAAACGAGAGAATCCGGAAGTAGATGAAACAGCAGCAGTTACATATCAAGGTGAGAAGGCGTTAAGGCGGTTAGAGAGAAAGTATGAAGGGTATGATTTAAGGAATCGTTTAAAACAAACGTTGTATCGCCAAGGATTTTCTGGACAAGTGATTGATGATTTTATAGACACTCATCTCATAGAAACGAGGGAATAATATGTCGTTACGATACAGTGATTATTCTATAGAAGCGTTAAAAGAAGAAGAAAGACGCTTAAAAGAAGAATTAATAAAGGCTGAGCAGCATGGACTCGTGAGCGAAGTGGCGATTTTGCAACGGAAACTTCAAATGGTTATTTCTTACACGATGTTTCCAGGCGACTTTAACGTTGGACAAACGTACGTGTTTAAAGATATGCCGAATCAATCGTTTAAAGTGACTAAAGTAAAAGGTGTGATGGCTTGGGGTTATCGTGTAGGTGATCATGAGGAATCAACAAAAGAAGAAGCAATTCCAATATCATTGCTTGAGCATGTAAAAAAGTAGTATGTGCGATAACACATACTACTTTTACTCGTTTAAATAGGCGCATCCCCGAATAATAATTTGTTTTGTAATTTTTGTTCAGAAAAAATCCAACCGGTATATGAATTAATCGCGTTCATTTCTTTATCTAAATGTACGACAGCTACGAAAGGGTAGTATCCTTTCGAACGATAACGTAAGTCGATAAAACGAACTTCGAAAAAGTGATTATATTCACTAACTTCCCACCGGAAAACAGGGGAAAATGATAGGAAGGCTGCAATGTTTTTATCACGCTTAGCTTGGTTAATCATTTTTGTATCTGGTAATGGGACGCGATAAAATTGGTCAACAATTTCAATATGCCCGTCCTTTACTGTACCGACATAAAACATATCTGTCGTCGTTACGGTAATTCGCCAATTATTTTGTTTCATCGTTGGTGATGTTGAGATTTTTTCAACGTGATCAAAGTGTTTATTAAGTGTTTGAACAATTTCTCGTTTATCAATATATCGTTTTATATAGTATAAAATAATAACACCGTAAATAATTAACCAAGTAAATCCAGGGTTTGCACCGAGAAGCCACGCTACAATTCCAACGATATGCATCGTAAATATATAGGGGTCAAACGTGTTAATAAATCCGAGAGCGACCCACTTCTTTGATATTGGACGGATAGCTTGTGTTCCGTAGGCGTTAAATATATCAACGACGACGTGCAAAATGACGGCGAGCGTCGTCCAAAGCCAGAGGTTTAGAAAGCTAACTTCTGGTACAATGAGATAGATGAGCAACGGAATAATCATTCCCCATAAAAAAACAGCTGGGATAGAATGTGTTAATCCACGGTGATTTCGAATATATGTTGCATTATTTTTAAATTTTAAAATTGTATCTGCATCAGGAGCTTGTGATCCTATAATTGTACCTGCTAAAACGGCGTTAAAAAGTGTAGGATCATTTGCAACGACGGGATCTAAAGTTGCCAATCCACCGATTGCAACCCCCATGACGATATGTGTTCCTGTATCCATATCATATCTCCTTTTTGCATGCCTGTTTTTAACTGCTATCTACTATTATAACATAAAGGACGCTGTTGTATGACGACTGAAATTTTACAAAACTTTGACAGTGAAACGTTTAGACACTCTTTAATTACTTGGTATGAAAAAAACAAACGAGTTCTCCCATGGAGAGAAAATCAAAATCCTTATTACATTTGGATTTCTGAAGTAATGTTGCAACAAACACAAGTGAATACAGTAATCCCTTACTTTCATAACTTTATTGAGAAGTTTCCCACTGTGTACGATTTAGCCGGAGCAGATGAGCAAGATGTTTTAAAAGCGTGGGAAGGGCTCGGCTATTATTCGAGAGCGAGAAATCTTCATTCAGCAGTGAAGGAAGTTGTTGCGAGTTATGATGGCGTTGTTCCAAAAGATAAGAAAGAACTTTTATCATTAAAGGGGATTGGACCATATACGTGTGGAGCGATTCGTTCAATTGCGTTTGATGAGCCAGAACCTGCTGTTGATGGAAATGTGATGCGGGTGATTTCTCGTGTGTTAAAAATAGATGATAATATTTCTTTACATCGTGTGAGAAAGTCATTTGAACGATACGTCGAAGAATTAATTTGTCATGACAATCCATCGTCATTTAATCAAGGGCTCATGGAATTAGGAGCTCTTATTTGTACGCCGACGTCACCTAAGTGTGAAGTTTGCCCGGTGAAAGACGTTTGTCGAGCATATGAACTAGGCGTCGCGGAACAACTACCGATTAAATCAAAGGCAAAAAAACCGAAGCAAATATCTTACGCAACCCTTCTGATTGAAAATGAAGCGGGTGAATGGCTCATTCAGCAACGGCCAGGTGAAGGACTACTTGCAAATTTATGGCAATTTATTATGGTACCTATTGAGGATATTGGGATAAAAAATGTTGCCAATTGGGTGTATACAGAATACGGGATTGATATAACATTTGATGATTCTGAACCTGTTGGGCAAATAAAACATGTCTTCTCTCATTTAGTTTGGAACATTAATGTTTACAAAGCAAGAACGCAAAATAAAGACGTGGTAGGAAATGATATGAAATTCGTTCAAAAGAATAATTTACAAAAATATCCATTTCCTGTATCGCATTTAAATATGATGGATTTTTTATAAAAAAGTGCGTATAAACGGATGTTTTTCGTTTTTAATCATTATCGTCTATACTTGAGAATGAACAAATGGCATTCATATAAAAGGGAGCGTAATAATGACTCTTCCAAAACAAAATGAGAACATCCGTATTCTAAGCAATAAACATGATGGAACGATGCACCGTATATGGGAGGAAAACGTTGTTGTATTGAGCGATCAATCACATATTGTTGCAGTAAACAATGGTACGAATGTTATTGAACGAACAGGTAAAGAGTGGCGAACAACAAGTTTAGCGATTGCATACTTTTATAGCGCGTATTATTTTAACGTTATTTGTATGTATAAATCGGATGGTATCCACTACTACTGTAACATTAGCTCGCCTTTTTCATATGAAAATAAATTATTAACGTATGTCGATTATGACGTTGATATTATTATGAATCCAGACGGTGACATTACTTTACTAGATGAAGATGAATTTTTAATAAATAAAAAGCAGTATCATTATCCAGAAGAAATATTACACGATGTTGAGAAAAATAAAGAAATACTTTTGCAATGGATGAAGGATCAATATGGACCATTCTCAGAACAAAGTCGTATAAAAGCTTTGCAAATATTTCTGACTGGAAAAGAAATAAATGATTAATGATTGACGAGGAAGGATAGACGTATGAAGCCAATTAGACAATATTTACACTTTGTAAAACCGTATCGTTGGAAAATATTATGGACGGTTCTTATAGGTGTTTTAAAGTTTGCGATACCACTACTTATACCACTTATTTTAAAATATGTGATTGACAATATTATTGACGCTAATGATTTAAGTCAATCAGCGAAAACATCAAAACTATTATGGTTAATGGGTATTTCTTTCGTTATTTTCTTAATTATTCGCCCACCAATTGAATATTACCGTCAATATTTAGCGCAGTGGGTAGGGAGCCATATATTATATGATTTAAGAGATAAGATGTTCGATCATATTCAGCGATTAAGCTTGCGCTTTTATTCAAATACGAAGACAGGTGAAGTTATTTCACGTGTTATTCATGACGTTGAGCAGACGAAAATCTTCGTTATTACTGGACTTATGAACTTGTGGCTCGACTTAGTGACGATACTTATCGCGATAGCAATCATGTTAACGATGGACATTAAACTATCATTAGTAGCGGTTATACTATTTCCATTTTATGGATTTTCCGTCAAATACTTTTACGCTAAACTTCGCCGTTTAACGCGTGAACGATCACAAGCACTTGCGGAAGTGCAAGGACATTTACACGAACGTGTTCAAGGAATTCCAGTGACGAGAAGTTTTGCTTTAGAAGATTTTGAGCAAGAACAGTTCGATAGACGAAATAAGAACTTTTTACACAAAGCTATTGAACATACAGATTGGAACGCAAAAACGTTTGCTGTTACGAATACAATTACAGATTTGGCGCCGTTACTCGTTATCGGTTTTGCAGGTTTGCAAGTGATAAACGGTGACTTAACGATTGGTACGATGGTTGCGTTTGTCGGTTATATGGAACGTGTTTATAATCCACTGAGACGGTTAATTAACTCATCGACAGAGTTAACGCAATCGATTGCTTCAATTGACCGTGTTTTTGAACTTTATAATGAGCCTTATGATATTGCCGATAAAAAGGATGCAACTGCTATTGAAAAAGTAGAAGGCTATGTGAAGTTTACTGACGTATCGTTCCGTTACGATGAAGAAGAGCGAGACGTCTTACACAAAATTAATTTAGACGTTAAAAAAGGGGAAACGATTGCACTTGTCGGCATGAGTGGTGGTGGAAAATCATCATTAATCAGTTTAATTCCGCGATTTTATGACGTTTCAAGTGGAACGATTGAAGTTGATAATCAAGACATTCGAGACGTAAAAGCCCGATCGCTACGTAATCAAATTGGTATGGTTTTACAAGATAATATTTTATTTAGTGAGTCAATCGCGCTAAATATTCGAATGGGAAATCCGTATGCGACTGATGAGGAAGTCGTCGCTGCAGCTAAAGCAGCAAATGCACATGAGTTTATTACTGAGTTAACTCACGGTTACGATACGCTCGTAGGTGAGCGCGGTGTTAAATTGTCAGGTGGACAGCAGCAACGAATTGCGATTGCACGGGTATTCTTGAAAAATCCACCGATTCTTATATTTGATGAAGCGACGTCAGCACTGGATTTAGAAGGTGAGAAAAAAATTCAAGATGCGTTAGGTGTGTTAGCTGCTAATCGAACGACATTCGTCGTAGCGCACCGTTTAGCAACAATTACTCACGCAGATCGTATCGTCGTGATGGAGCATGGGCAGATTAGTGAAATTGGAACACATGATGAATTAATGGAAAAACAAGGAAGTTACTATGATTTATACCGTGTGCAACATTTATCAACAGAATCAGAAACTTTTAATGTTTAAGTATGTGTTTATGATATAGTGAATATATAAAGAAATTTTGGAGGGTTAAATCAATGGATAATGTAGAAGTTGGCAAAAAAGTACCTGAATTTACAGGCGTTGATGAAAATAATAATGAAGTAAAGTTATCACAATTTGCAGGCAAAAATGTCGTTTTATACTTTTATCCGAAAGACATGACTCCGGGTTGTACAACACAAGCGTGTGATTTCCGTGATATGGAGAAGAGTTTTGCGGATCAGAACACTGTTATTATAGGAGTTAGCCCTGACCCGGTAGAAAGGCATCAAAAATTTATCAAAAAGCATGAATTACCATTTACATTATTAGCTGATACAGAAAAAGAAATTGCGAACTTGTTCGGCGTTTGGCAATTAAAGAAAACATTCGGAAAAGAGTACCACGGGATTGTTCGCTCAACATTTATTATTGATAGCGAAGGAGTTTTACAAAAAGAGTATCGAAACATTCGTGTGAAAGGTCACGTTGAAAAAGCATTACAATATATTGAAGAGCATTTATCGTAATAATTAATTGCTCGTTTGCTAATTATTCATTTAAATTATGAGCTATATGATTGTTTACGACATACTTTTGTTGACAAATGGCTATTTAACAATGTAAACTAATTATAAAGATTATAATTTAAGAATGAGTAAATATTTGAAAGCGAGGTGCATGACGGTGTCTGACAATAGATTACAAAAAGCGATTAGCGTTTTAAAGGAATCTGGCGTACGTATAACACCACAACGTCATGCGGATCTTGATTATTTATTAACATCAGAGACGCATCCAACAGCTGACGAAATATATAAATCCCTCGAGAGTCAATTTCCAAACATGAGTGTAGCGACTGTTTATAATAATTTACGTGCTTTTAAAGAATTAGGATTAGTTCGTGAATTAACTTACGGAGACAACTCAAGTCGATTTGACTGCAATATGACTGAACATTATCATATCCTTTGTCTCGAGTGCGGAAAAATTGTAGATTTTCACTACCCATCTTTAGAAGAAGTAGAGTCTTTAGCTGAACAAGTGACAGGGTTTGAGGTAAGTCACCATCGAATGGAACTTTACGGGAAGTGTGCAGACTGTCAGGAACCAATGTTACGAAAGCAAGCATAAAATAAAGAGACTGGGACAAAACTAGCCTCAAACAAATAAAAATGCTTGTGTTTATC
>Ga0079226_10004879_pt1 | contig 10262 bp, 9 predicted proteins | sample Poulit2014_FD_76345 | JGI IMG/M metagenome (GOLD analysis project Ga0079226, IMG submission 76345) | Agricultural soil microbial communities from Georgia to study Nitrogen management - Poultry litter 2014 | ecosystem: Environmental > Terrestrial > Soil > Agricultural land | place: USA: Georgia... | reverse complement strand
TTCACTCATTTGCTTTTCAATACGCTCCATCGTTATTTGTAAACGATCTAGTTTTATCGGTTTCACTAAATAATCAATGGCATTTAATTTAAATGCATCTACAGCAAACGATGAATAAGCAGTGATAAATACAATTTTCAAATCCGGTTTTGCTTCCAACAATTGCTCTGCTAGCTCAATACCATTAATCTGTGGCATTTGGATATCTAATAATGCAACATCAACTTCTTGATCGATAATGAATTGTTGCCCTTCTAAAGGATTAGTGAAAGTAGCGAGAACATCGATAGAATCTAGTTTATTTAATTGTCGTTCTAAAAATTGTAGTGATAAAGCTTCATCGTCTACGCATACCACATTCATAAAATCATCCTTTATTCATATACTAGTTCTATTTCATTATACTTATATTCTATATTAATACATTTTACAAAAAAACAGAAGTAATTACCTTTATTTGTTAATATTATCCTATGTTATACTCAATTTGGAGGGGAATGCTATTTTTATCTTACATATTGACGAAGAAATGCAATTACGTATGTTAAGTGCTCGAGATGCAAATGCTTTATTTTCATTAACCAATGCTTCACGTGAATATTTACAAAAATGGTTACCGTGGTTGGATAACATCAAGTCAGAAGAAGATACATTAGAATTTATTAAAAGTACCTTTTACACGTATAATAATCGGCAAGCAATCACGGCTGGTATATTTTTATATGAAGAATTAGTCGGGGTCATTAGCTTCCAATCTTTAGACTTTACGCATAACATTGGAACGATTGGGTACTGGTTAGGAGAGAAGTATCAAGGAAGGGGCGTCATGACAAAGGCGGTGGAGCATCTAGTTACGTATGGATTTGAAAATCTACAATTAAATCGCATTGAAATTCGCGTTGCCACGAGAAATGAATCCAGTATTGCGATTCCAAAACGACTTCAATTTAAAAATGAGGGTATTTTGCGCCAAGCGGAAAGATTACACCAACGTTATGTCGACCATGTTATGTATAGTATGTTACGTGAAGAATGGGATAAATAGAACGTTTATCCACAATGTTATTAACACCTTGTTAAAAAGTAACTACATGTATGCTTTTTATATCTTTTTACACTATATAAAGCTATAGGAACAGTTGTTTCCTGATACTTATCCACTGAATGTGCATAAGCTTAATTTATTGTGGATAAGTATCATCATTGATTCTCTATTTTAGAAAATTACTTATATACATGTGAATACATGCTAATAAAAAACGCTACCTACCATAGGTAACGTTTTATCATTATCGTTATTTTTGTTCGCCTAATGTTAATTGTACTTTCTTTTTCTCCCCATCGCGGTAGAAGACGACCTCTATCTCATCACCGACTTCTTTCTCTTCATATAAAATTTGTCGCAATCGTAATAAATCTTCCACTTCTTCTCCAGCAAATGACGTAATGACATCGAGTCGTTCAATACCCGCCTCAGAAGCTGGTGATGATGGCTCTACACTCCATATATAGACTCCACCTTCCACTTCATCTGGTAAATTCAACGTGTTGCGCCACTCTGCTTTTGGTACTTCATCAAGTGAATATAGTTCCACCCCCATAAATGGACGAGTCACTGACCCTGTTTCTTCTAGCTCTTCAATAATTGGTTTTGCTGAATCAATCGGGATTGCGAAGCCAATTCCTTGTGCAATTGCTTGATTAATTTTCATGGAGTTGATTCCGATTAATTGTCCTTCAATATTAATCAATGCTCCCCCACTATTACCAGGATTGATTGCTGCATCTGTTTGAATTACTTCAGCTTGCCAGTCTGGTCGTCCATCTTGATTAAAATCCTGTGGAATCGTTCGTTGCTTTCCACTAATAATCCCTTGTGTCACTGAACCAGCAAACATATGACCTAATGGATTTCCAATAGCAATAGCTGGTTCGCCTACTTTTAAGCTTTCAGATGATCCCATTTCTACCACTTCCGTGATATCATCACCGGGAACCCTTAATACAGCTAAATCGGTAAATAAATCTAACCCTAATATTTCAGCTTCTAAGCTCGTATCATCATGTAAAATAACTTCTACAGCATCTGCTTGTTCAACGACATGGTTATTCGTTACAATATATGCATAATCTCCGTCTTTTTTATAAATAACTCCTGAACCCGTCCCAGCTTCATCGTCTTCATCATCCATCCAGAAATCTTCTCTCGTTTGAATATTAGTAACACCTACAACGGTTGGTGATACGTTATCTACAATATCAGTTATTTGTGTAGATACATCTAATTCTACACGTTCATCTGTTGTCTCATTTTTTGTTTCATCTTTTTCTTCCGTCGTTTCTTCTGAAGACTTTGTTGATTCTTCCTCTTCTTCTGATAACATCGGATAAAGATTGAACATGATAACTAATCCAAAGATGATTCCTATAAATATGGGAAGTACCCATCTAGCGCGACTTTTTTTATTTTTTGGTGTTACATCATCTCTATCCTTTTCCATCTAATCACTCCTCATGTATACTATGTAAGCGAGCAAGTCCTCTTTATTATGCCAAGAAGACTATGATTTTATGTTATCTTGATTAACTCATTTTTACACTACATCATATAAAGCTGTTGCGTTCACTGGATCTGTATCGTGTAAATGCATGTTAATCCCTCGTTCTTGTAGCACTTGATCCACTGACATTCTTGCTAATTCTTTCATATTATTATCTTTACTTAGATGGGCTAAATAAACCCGCTTCGTTTCATTGGTAATCACATCGCTCAAAGCTAAGCCACTATCTTCATTTGAAACATGACCGTAATCACCTAAAATTCGTCGCTTCACACTCCAAGGGTATTTCCCCATTTGTAACATACTGATATCGTGATTAGCTTCGAATATAAATGCATTCGCCCCTTCGATTGTCTTTTTTATTCTCTCGGAAACGTATCCCAGGTCTGTAACGAGAGCGACTTTTTTATTATCATGATGAAAAGTGAAAAACATCGGGTCTACTGCATCATGCGATACGGAAAATGACTCTACATCAATATTTCCAAATGTTTGTACCTTATTTGCTTCAAAATGAAATTTCTGATCTAATTCAACCTTACCAATTCCTGCTTCCATCGCCTTCCACGTTTTATCATTGGCGTAAATAGGTAGATTATATTTTCTCGCTAATATTCCTAACCCTTTAATATGGTCGGAATGTTCATGTGTCACCAATATACCATCTAACTCACTCGGGTCCGCATCTATTTGCTGAAACAATCGATCAATTTGTTTTCCACTCAAGCCTGCATCGACTAATAGCTTCGTTTGTTCTGTTTCAATATAAAATGCATTCCCCGTACTACCTGAAGCTAATACGCTAAAGCGCATTGACATGTTGCTTTCCCTCCGCTACTGTTGTATTCTCTTTTTTATATCTTTTTCAATATCCTTCAACGCATCATCGCTTTTTTTAGTTACATTTGATTTATCGACAATCGATTCCATCAATTCATCCAAAAATTCTTCTTCATGTGTGGAGAAGATAAATCCTTCAATGGCGTTAACAAAGTATTCCTTATCTTCATTCACGTTAACTTTCCAAGTTGGGGCAAATACTTGAACACCACTTTCAATCGGGACCCGTGTATGAAAACCAATATTCACCTTTGTTATATCATCACCTGTTTGCAATTTACCTTCTTCATATATTTTTTCAATAGCCGTTAACGGTTCGATCAACTTTCGTTTTTCAGCTAATGATTCTGTTTCTCCTAGCATGGTTTGAACGTAACTTGTTACTTCATTCTTCTCATTTAAGAAAGCGATAATAATTCCGTGTTGATTATAATAAATAGGTCTGTCCATCTTGTTTTGAAAGAAAATTAACACATTATGTTCTTTATTCCAATTCCAAAATTCATATTCTTCAGGATAATAAACAATATCCTGTATTTCGTCTATTAATTTTTCAGGTTTATCCACAGTTACTTCTTGAGGCTTTTTCATATTTGATGCAATCATGTTGCTATTAAATATATACGAATCTTGTCTTTTTTTTTGTTTATTTCGCTTTAACTCGTCTTCTTTAAAGTGCTGCTGCTCGACGGATATGAACGTCTCTTCATATTCCTCCTCTGGCAAATCATTAAATGTAATAGATTCAGCTTCCAACTGTTCTTCTACCGTTGAAGACTGGTGTTCTAACACACCGATATCTGCTTGTTCTTTTTTTTCTAGAAATTGCGCAAATAAATAAATGTCTAGTACAAAAAAGCTGAGGATTAAGAGCGATTTAATTTGACCCCATTGCATCGTTTAATCCCCTCCTTTACTCGTTGCAGATTGTTCCAACTCGATAGAATCATAATTGATCCAATCTCCTTTATATAAAACATACCATGCCGGGTCCAATGTTAAACTATATGCATCATCTACATACTCTAACTTATACCCTATTCGTATATCTTCTATCTCCTCTTCATCTAATTCATTCGTACCTTCTAATGTGGCAATAACCTCTTCTCCAGAACTCAACGTATGTTTGGTGGAATTTAACAGGTTTCCTATCGTTATGAGCGGGCGAACGTATTGGTATAAGTCCTGTTCCCGCCATTTTTGATTAATAGTCGTTAAGTGGTTACGGTCAAATGTCGGATACCCTTCATAGTTAAGTCGGTAAATTATTTCATTTGTTGTATTGTTCAGATCTTCTAGCAGAAAGTCATTCGTCCATCCTTTATGTTCATTAATTTGGTCCACACTACGCTCGATTAATTCTATCTCCTCAATCGAATCCGTATCTGACTGGATGGGATTTATATATTCTAATCGGCGTCCATCTTGAGCAATCCGCATTCCCCGTTGTCCATCTGTAAAGTATGCCTCTGACAGATTCGGTGTAACGACAGAAGGTGATGAAAATAGTGCATTGACAAAGGCTTCTGGCTTGATCATATTAGCAATAAACGTTTTTTTCGCTAATTCTACTTTATTTTTTGGTATATATATTGGATTTGTTTCATTTCCATATTTTATAAATGGCTCTGTTACATTCGTTTCTCCCTCTAAGTAGGAGAGTAAATATAAATATGTTTCAGACGTTTCAATGGTAGCGGTAATTTGCTTACGTCTATCTATGGAAACAATCGATAATTCAGATGATTGTTCATCGTCATTTAAAGTTATAAACACTCGATCAAAAGACCAGTCTGGTGTCGTGATTTGATCATTAAATGTGAACAAATTCGTCATAAGATTAGCGGGAATAGCGCTAGGGAAGTTTATTTCTACAAAATGCTCCTCCTCTGGGAGACTATCTATACTCTCTTCTTCATAATCATATAATACCCAGGAAGCAATTTCCTTGAAAAAACGTTGACGCTCTATCGGTTTATGAAATCCCCAAATAAATTCTTCCTGATGGAACACAATATTTTCTGGTTCAATTAATTCGTTTTTTGTTTTATCTTCTCCGCCTACATCCACTTCATTGACATAACTCGTGTCATAAAGTTGATCGTACTTCGGTTGATAGCTCCACAAAATAAAGGATAATAAAAAACTAATGCCTACTAAAACGAATAAAATAAATGATTTAATGGTTTCGTAATTCATTTAGCTCGCCTCCGCTTCTCATTTACGAGCGGTAAGGTAAAGAAAATCGTCGTTCCTTCCCCTTCAACACTATGAGCCCATATTCTACCATAATGTTCTTCGATTAATTCGCGCGTTATAGCTAGACCTAATCCAGTACCACCTAATTCCCGTGTGCGGGCTCGATCTACTCGATAAAAGCGGTCAAAGATTTTATCAAGCTGGTCATATTCAATTCCGATTCCTTCGTCTTTTACACTAATAAGTACTTGCCTAATTTGTCGCTCAACTTTACATATTACTATTCCACCATCTGGTGAATATTTTACTGCATTGGAGATAATATTATCTAGCACTTGTGTCATTCTGTCTTGATCAATCCAAACAGGGAATGACCTCGGTGGAATATCACGTACAAACCGGATGTGTTCCTTTTTCGTATTCATTTCAAATCGATCAATCACCGTATGGAAGAATGGATTGAAATCCGCATATACACGATTCAAAGACATCTGTTGACTATCTACTCGGGACAATTGGAGTAAGTCGTTGACCATGCGAATCATCCGTTCTGTTTCGTTTTGTGTTACTTGTAAGAACTTCGGCGCGATCACAGGGTCTTTCCAAGCACCATCTAATAACGCCTCTGTGTAACTATTTAAGGAAGTTAAAGGAGTTCTTAGTTCATGTGATACATTCGATACGAAGTCACGTCGCTCTCGCTCTACTTTTTCGTCTTCCGTCACGTCATTTAAGACCGCAATTAATCCACTTGGTTGCTTATATCGATGATCATCATAGATCGCAGAGAAATTCGCACGTACAAAGAATATTTCTTCGCCATCGCTGAAATCTAGCACAATCGATCCACTTTGTTGTTATTCAATGATATCTTCTACTTTTTCATTTAGTTCTAATAAGCCTAATAAATCTTTGCCCACAAGACCAGCAGGATTTCGATTAAATAAACGACCTGCCGCTTCGTTTATCAAGGTTATTTCACCACGCTTGTCCGTCGCAATAACTCCCTCAGACATATTTTCCAAAACGGAAGTAAGTTTTCGTTGTTCTTTTTCTGTACTTGCCATGGAGTGTTTTAAGCGATCATTTAGGTGATTAAATGTTACTGCAAGCTGGCTAATTTCGTCATTTCCATAAACTTGTACCTTTTGTGAGAAGTCCCCTCGCGCCATGGTCTGTGCTTGTCGACGCATTTCCAGAATAGGTCTTGTAATAGCTCTTGCTACTAGTATCCCTAGAACAACAGATACAACAAGCGCAATAAGTGAACCCTTGAAAAATATTTCATTAATGTCTTGTAATTGCCCATAGACACCTTCTAAGGAAGCCTCTAAGTAAATGACCCCTTGCACATTATCGTCTGGATCCATAATAGGTTCCACACGTACAAAAATCCGTTCTCCTGTCTTCTGATTTAATAGCGTACTATCAAGCGATGTATTGAACTTAATGGACCGTTGTACAATAGGCTCTGTTATCTTTTTTCCAATTGCATCTAAGTTTAGATAATCATTCGTACCTAGTACCCGGCCTTGATCATTCAACACTTGGATATTAGACGCACCAGAACGATCCACATCAGTCACAATATTTTGTACTTCTTCTTGCAATGTTAACTCATCTGAATCATCGGTACGATCCTTGTTGAATGTTTGATCTAAATTATATGTTAATAAATCAATTCGGTCATTTGTCGATTCTTTAAAGTTATCGAGTAATTCCGCTTCTAATTCCCGTGCAACATAAGATCCAATTACTTGCACAGCAACGACCAATAATAAAATATAAATAATAATAAATTTTAATTGTATCGAACGGAAAAAACCGACTTTTCTCATCTCATCTTACTCCTCGTCTGGATTACGTAAATAATATCCAACTCCTCGGCGGGTTACTATCCACATTGGATTACTTGGATCCTCTTCAATTTTTTCTCTTAAACGGCGCACCGTCACATCTACTGTACGTACATCTCCAAAGTAATCGTAGCCCCACACTGTTTCAAGTAAATCTTCTCTTGTTGACACTTGTCCAATATGACGAGCTAGATAATAAAACAATTCGAACTCACGATGGGTTAAATCAATATGTTCGCCATCTCGCGACACACTGTAGGCATCTGGATGGATGGTAATATTAGAAATATGGATGTCTTTTTTCGTTGTAACTGTTTCTTCACTTACTTGTTGTTGTCTACGTAAGTTCGCTTTTACTCGCGCAATTAATTCACGATTACTAAACGGTTTTGTCACATAATCATCTGCACCAAGTTCTAAGCCTAATACTTTGTCTATCTCATCATCTTTAGCTGTTAACATAATAATTGGCATTGTCTTTGTCTTGCGAATTTCACGACATACTTCGTTACCATCTTTACCCGGTAACATAATATCCAATAAAATTAGATCCGGATATTCTTTTTCTGCAAGTTCAATAGCATCGTCTCCATCATGAGCCACGACGACTTGATACCCTTCTTTTTCTAAGTTAAATTTTAAAATATCTGCAATTGGTTTTTCATCATCTACAACTAATACTTTCAAACTCATTTCATCTCCCACTTTCATTCAAATTAGTCTCTATTTTAATTTCAGGTTATAAATTATATACACGTATCCATTTTAACGCACTTTGTGTAAATTGTCTTTCTTCCTAGCCATTTTTATACAAACAAGCACTAATTCCACTGTAAAAAAATAACGTCAGTGAATTTGCATCATCCATTTTAGTGGACTAAAATGGATAAATTACTTTCACCAACGTTTATATGATGGAATCAATAAAACCTCCTTTTACTTCATTTACAAGTAAGTAAAAGGAGGTTCATCATTTACAATTTATTAACGATATACACTTCGCACAACGTTTGTTTGAGCACGGTCTGGACCTACAGAGAAAATAGATAATGGAATTTCCGTTAATTGAGCAACACGCTCTAAATAGTGACGTGCATTTTCTGGGAGTTCATGTAACGTTTTTACGTTAGTTATATCTTCTGTCCATCCAGGTAGTTCTTCATAGACAGGTTCACATTCAGCTAACACATTTAAATTCGCTGGGAATTCGTTGATTACTTTCCCTCGATACTTATACGCTACACATATTTTCAATGTTTCAATGCCTGTAAGCACATCTAGTGAATTTAACGATAAATCTGTAATACCACTCACTCGACGAGCGTGACGAACAACTACACTATCGAACCAACCGACACGACGTGGACGGCCTGTTGTTGTCCCATATTCGCGGCCTACATCACGAATTTGGTCCCCTATTTCATCGGTTAATTCTGTCGCAAATGGACCATCTCCTACACGAGTCGTATATGCCTTTGATACACCGACTACAGTAGAAATTTTTGATGGGCCGACTCCTGATCCAATCGTTACTCCCCCTGCTACTGGATTAGAAGAAGTTACAAAAGGATAAGTACCTTGGTCAATATCGAGCATAACTCCTTGCGCCCCTTCAAATAAAACACGGCGCCCTTTATCAAGTGCATCGTTTAACACAACCGATGTGTCGCAAACGTATTTAGCCATTTGTTGACCATATTCGTAATATTCTTCTAAAATATCATCTACATGAAAAGGTTCTACTTCATATACTTTCTCAAAGAGACGGTTTTTTTCTTGTAAATTTTGTCTTAACTTTTCTTCAAATGTATCTTTATCAAGCAAATCGGCAATACGGATGCCACAACGTGCAGCCTTATCCATATATGCTGGGCCAATTCCTTTTTTCGTAGTTCCAATTTTATTTATGCCTTTTTCTTCTTCTTGGAGGATATCTAATTTTAAATGATATGGCAAAATAACATGGGCTCGATTACTAATCCGTAAATTATCTGTTGAAAAACCTTTATCATGAATATATTGAACCTCTTCTAAAAAAGCTTTTGGCTCAATAACCATTCCATTACCTAGGACACTAATTTTATCCGAAAAGAAAACCCCAGAAGGAATCAAATGTAATTTATACGTAACATCATCAAAAACAATTGTATGTCCTGCGTTATTTCCACCTTGATAACGTGCTACAACCTCTGCATTTTGGGAAAGAAAGTCAGTTATTTTACCTTTTCCTTCATCTCCCCATTGTGTTCCAACTACAACTACTGAGGACATAGTGCACCTCCACTAATTTTTTAAGGATATTTGGAAAAAGTGTAGAAATTTAAATTTCATTAAAAACATCGCTCATAGAATATACTCGCTTTCCGCAGGCGAGTGGTAAGCCTCCTCGGGCCAGGCCCTGTGGGGTCTTCGACGTACAGGAGGTACTAGCACAGACGTTGCCACAGGACGTGGCGATTTTAGTCTGTGTTCCACTGTGGAACCCGCAGGAATCTCGCATATTCTATTCGCTGAAATATGATTCGTCATCTATTTTCCACACAATAATCTGAAAACCCTTTTTTAAAAACTACATGACTTGGGATATACGGGAGCATATGACTTTGCCTATTCCTCACTTAACAAACGGAGCATGCAAAATCCAAGTGGTAACATGTTTCATAACTTGTTTGCTTGCCGAATACCAAAGCTTATATATTTCATAAATTATATTTGTAAGTGTACGAAGTATCACTATTCAAGTCAATTAAAAGACGAACATTAAATGTGTTTAATTCATTAATGTTCGTCATTATGGATTATTGCT
>Ga0079226_10004878_pt1 | contig 10262 bp, 5 predicted proteins | sample Poulit2014_FD_76345 | JGI IMG/M metagenome (GOLD analysis project Ga0079226, IMG submission 76345) | Agricultural soil microbial communities from Georgia to study Nitrogen management - Poultry litter 2014 | ecosystem: Environmental > Terrestrial > Soil > Agricultural land | place: USA: Georgia... | reverse complement strand
TACCGGGGCGATCTGATCAACAGTATTGAACCGACAAAAAAAGCGCGCACTCCCGATCCACGCCGCCTTATTGAAGGCTATGAGAAATCGGCGCTGACTATTAACTTTTTAAGAGCTCTTTCGGATGAAGGTTTTGCCGATCTTAATCACCCCGAATACTGGGAGCTGGATTTTATGAAAAATAACGAGGCCTACCAAGAATATGAACAAATGGTTCAATCTATCCAAAAATCGGTGAAATTTATGGAGACGCTGGCGCCGCATAAGTTCGATACGCTCCAAAAAATAGACTTTTATACTTCTAATGAAGCTTTAAATTTACATTATGATTCGGCCCAAACACGCCAGGTGCCGCGCCGAAAAGGCTGGTATAATTTAAGCGCTCATTTAGTATGGCTCGGCAATCGTACGCGCAAAATTGGCGATGCCCATGTGGAGTATTTGCGGGGAATCGAAAATCCGATTGGCATAAAAATGGGCCCGAATTATGATACGGATGAAACACGGCGGCTTATCGAATGGCTGAATCCAAAGCGCGAAGCCGGCAAAATTGTGCTTATCACCCGAATGGGTGAAGATTTGGTTGAAGATAAGCTGCCCGGCTTAATTCAGTCTATTGAAAATGAAGAATTACCGGTCGTCTGGAGCTGCGATCCGATGCACGGAAATACCTTTTCGACCCAGGAAAATGTGAAAACGCGTAATTTCGATTCTATTATGAGTGAAATCAGAAAGACGTTTGCGATCCATGAAAGCGAGGGCAGCTATTTAGGCGGAATACATCTGGAATTAACCGGCGATAATGTTACCGAATGTGTGGGCGGCGCCAAAGATCTGAGCGCTGATGAGTTATATCAAAATTATGAAACGTATTGTGATCCACGGCTTAACTACCAACAAAGCCTTGAATTAGCTTTTTTAGTGGCAAAAGAATGGCAAAAATTGTAACTCATTCCGTTTTAATAAGTATAATTAACTCATTTACAGCCCATTTATAACGATGACAATAATATGAAAACGAAACCCCAGATCCGGCATTTTATCCTTTTTTTGGCTGCCCTGGCGGGCGCTGTTTGGTTTTTTATCGGCTATCCGGTGCAAGATACGCGAAGTGCTATTCAAACAAATCTATCCCAAAAAGAAGTTAAGAAAATTGCAGCTCATCAACTTCATCATTTTGGATATTCGGCAAGAAACTTCGAAGTAAAAGAGGTAATATTTGGCCAAAATCAATCTCTGTTAGATAGCTTGCAGGCAAGTTTAGGTAGAAACAGACTTATTTCTCTTTTAAAAAGCGATACGCTAAAAAACATAAAACCTTTTTATCGGGAAATAACATTTGTAAAACAAAGCGGAGATCAACAACAAATTTTACAAAATGAAAAAAAGAAGCTCACTATATGGTTTGATTCCAACGGCCATTTTATAGCGCTGAAAAATCCCTCTGATTTTATTCCTCATACTAAAGCTCACAATAATGAAGAGATTGATGCTATAAAAGCAGCCAATCATTATTTGAAAAAAAGCGGTTGGAATTTTACATCTTTTTCAGTTGATACCGTCACCTCTCATACGATCAATTCAATCGAAGCTGCAAAAGTGAGCTACAAATTAATGAACCCGGAGCTTGGCCAGGATTTAAATTTAAATATTACAGTCAGCCCCACCGGCCAGCTTATTAGCTTTAAGTCCGATTATAATCAAATCGAACGGCAAAGGACCGATCCGGAAGTTATTTGGGCATTTGTACTTACTATACTCATTTCTATTTTTGGCCTGGTGCTGTTAATTATATTTTATATGCGGATGCGATCGCGCGTAATTGATACGCAACCGGCGGTTGTTGCGGCCGTAATCGTAGGCTTTGTAGTTGCTGTTTATATCGCGCTTCAGGTCGTAGGTCCGGCCGGTTTACTGGCAGCTTCTTACCAGACATCGGAAAAAATCTTCTTTTTAATATTTTTAAGTTTTACAGTTGCAGGCGCTTGTTTGCTCGCGTTCATACTGTTTGCAGTCGGCGATTCAATGACTCGTCAATATTGGCCTAAAAAATTGCACCACTCTGATTACCTATGGCAGGGAATGATTTTTAATAAACCGATTGGTTCAACCTTATTAAAATCCATTGCCCTTTCTTTTGTATTAGTCGGCTTGTGGACGTTATTATTGTCTCTTTTTCCCAAACTTTACTTTTCCGCCGAGCATATTTTTATAAGTCAATCGGCGAGTTGGGCTATCCTGCGACTACTTTCGCACAGCATTTGGAGCAGTTTTTTTACACTTGTCAGTATTTTCATGGTCATTGCCATTGGCATTTATGGCAAGCAAAAAAGAAAATGGCTTGCCGGCATCGCCGCGGTTATCGCTTCCGGGATTATTATGCCTCAATTTCAATATGGTCCGCCTTGGACCATATTTTTAGCAAGTGCTATTTTTGGCTTATTTCTATACTTCATCTTCACACAGTGGAATTTTCTCACACTTTTACTTTCATATATTCTATTCCTCACGCTTCTGGGCAGCACAAGTGGATGGATTATCTCCAATTCGCCCGACTTTGTCATGTTCACGGGAGCTGTATTTATATTCGCAGCTCTTGCAGCAACAGGAATTGCGGCTGTTTTTTGGGGCCGGGATGAACAACAACTGGCAGATTATGAACCGGAATATGTAAAATTGCATGCCGATGAAGAGCGAATAAAGCAGGAATTGCAGATTGCCCGCGATGTGCAGCAGTCATTTTTGCCCAAGAAAACCCCGGCTCACCCCAACCTTGATATTGCGGCCATATGTATTCCGGCATATGAAACCGGCGGCGATTATTACGATTTTATTGAACTTGGTGAAAACCGGATAGGCGTGGCAATTGGTGATGTGAGCGGTAAAGGTATTCAGGCTGCTTTTTACATGACTTTTGTGAAAGGATTATTACACAGTTTAAGCCGCGAAGCACTTTCACCGGCGGAAATTTTAAAAAAAGCAAACTACTTCTTTTTTGATAATGCCGGTAAAAGCACATTTATATCTCTCATATATGGAGTTATCGACTTGGAAGAAAAAACATTTACTTTTGCACGTGCCGGCCACAACCCCGTTCTTCACTTCAATGCTGCCACTAATAAAGTAGATGAGTTAAGGCCAAACGGGCTGGGCCTGGGTTTAACGAAAGATAAAATATTTGATAATAAGATTAACGAAATAAAGTTATCATTAACAGACGATGAGCTTCTGTTGCTCTATACCGACGGCATTACAGAAGCGCTGAATGAAACGCATCAATTTTTCGGCACTGATCGTTTAATAGATGTAATAAAAAAGATTAAAGAAGAATCGGCTTCAACTATCATATCAGCCATTAGTGAAGAAATAAAACGCTTTACAGGCATTGCGAAACAACACGATGATATGACGGTAATGGCTATCCGATTGACAGGCGGAAATGAGAATAATGAAAAATAGAAAGGCAAATTATAACGCATCAAAATTTTTTATCACTTTAATGTTTCTCTCCATTTTTGCGACGTTGGGAGTTTCAAGAGTGGCTTATGGGCAAGACGAAAATATTTGGTATAAAATGCAAAAAGCCCAAAGATTAGCGCGCAAGAATAATAAAAAAATTATTATTTATGCCGGCGCCAACTGGTGCATTTATTGTCAAAAAATGGATGAAGAAGTTTTTCCCAAAAAAGCAGTTATCGACTCGTTAGATACTTATTTTTATGGGGTGAAAGTAGATGTTGATTCACAAGCGCCTATCATTTTTAACGGAAAAACGGTTTCACAAAATCATTTTGCCCGTGAGCATCATGTAAGATCAACGCCAACATTTATTTTCTTAAACAGTGACGGCACAGTTATTGGCAATCAGCCGGGTTATATGCCGGCTAAAACCTTCAGCCGCTTGCTTGGCTATATCGGTTCCGAAGCTTATAAAAAAATGGAGTTTGGAACTTATTTAACAAATCGCAGCAAAAAATAGGTGAGGGGAATAATAAAACGAAAATAATTTTCTCAATGTATCCGTTTTATAATTTCCCATATATTGCATATCTTTCTTCCCATTTTGTAAAAAACGTTCATCTCTAATTCCAAAATTGAGATAAAGATTAATCTGCAGCGGATTCTTTATCAACATTTACAATGAAAATGACGGATGCATAACAATACAACACCGCCATATAACACCGGCAACAATAGTTACAACGGCTATAATGGACATCGTCCAAAAAAAATTGACCAGAATCATGATGAAGATGAAATAGATCTAAAACATCTGTTTTATTTGCTTTGGGGGCATAAGTGGATTATAACAAGTATTGTAGTAGTTTGTACAGCATTAGCTGCTTTAGCTATCGTTTTGAAGATGCCGATCTACGAAAGCAACGGTTCTATCATGATCACTTCTTCCAAAAACAGCTACTCTTATGCCGGCAGTGATTTAGCCAATCTTTTAACAAGTTCTTACGGCATTGGCTTGGGCAGCAGCGTAAGTGATGAGCTGCAAATCCTTAAATCGCGCAGCCTTTCCATGCAAATCGCCGATACGCTGATGCAATTACGCTGGATGAAAAACGGCGAGCAATATCCTATTCTTTATCGATCTTATCCTGATGAACAGACAGTAACAACGCAGGACACCATAGCAGCCCGGCTTCGGGATCGATTGACCTTCAATCAAGTTGACCGAGAATCAAGGCTTATCGAAATTTCATTTAAAAGCCCCTCCCCGCTGGAAGTCGCCGATGTGGTGAATTTTACTATAGAAGAGTATGCTAAATATTCAACCCAGCAAAACAGAAAATCGGCTAATGCCGCTGTTGATTTTCTGGACAATGAACGAAAACGCCTTAAAGGAAAGTTGCAAGATGCTTCCCAACGTTTAGAAAGTTTCATGAACAAAAGCAATATTATACAGGTTGACGAGCAAACCAAAGCGCTTATTAAACAAAGCGCCGAACTCGAGATGCGGCGTCAGGAAGCACAAAGTGAACTGACAGCAGCAAATGCAGCTATTAACCAATATAAGGAGCAATTAAACAACATTAAGCCTGGCCTCGCTGAGCAGTTTTCAGATGCACTTGGCCCTAATGTAAAGAATTTACAATATAAACTGGCAGAATTAAAAACAGAAAAAACGCTTCTATTCTCCAATAATCCTCAATTAAAAAAAGAAGGGGTAACATCGCCGCAACTCCAGAAGATAAATAACCAAATATCTTATTTTGAACAAGAAATCAATCACCTTGCCACACAACTTCTAAATAAAAATGAAAATTATTTGAGTTTTATAGGAGAAGGCAACAACATTGTTGATGAAATATCTAATATTCATCAAAAATTGATTGAACTGGGCGTTAAACAGCAACAGTACAAGGCACAGGTTTCAGCGCTAACAAATAAAATAGATAATATAGACGAAATATTTAACAATCTGCCGGAAAATATGACAGATTTAGCGCGATTGAAACGCTCGGTTACCCTTTATGAACAAATGTATCTTAACGTTTCGCAACAATACGGGGAGATGGCTTTGTGGCAACAAACCCAATTTGGACAAGGACAACGCGTTGACAGCGCTTTTTTGCCTGAAATTCCTGTAGAGCCTAATAAAAAATTATATCTATTAGTGGGTTTTGTATTGGGCTGCATTTTCGGGGTAGGTTTTGTGCTCGTTAAAGAAGCATTTAATACGACCATCGACGGGGTCAATAAACTGAAAGAATACGATGTACCACTGCTTGCTGCCATTCCTGACTTAGAAGATCAAAAAGAAGGAAAGGAAGAATTTGTAAATATAGAGGGAAGAAAAATATCTACCCAACTGGCGGCTTACTTAAATGCAATGTCGCCGTTTGCTGAAGCTTATCGCCGTTTAGAAAGCAATATTTTGCATTCTAATCCTGATGCCGATTTAAAGAATATTGCCGTAACCAGCTCAGGCAAAGGTGAAGGAAAAACTACGGCCTCATCAAACCTGGGAGTGGTTATGGCCGAAGCCGGACAAAAGGTGATTATAGTTGATACTGATTTACGCCGCAGCCGCATTCATGAGGTATTCGGCATTAGCCGTACTCCCGGTATCGTAGATGTTTTATTTAAAAACATCTCGTTAAATGATGCTATAAAACCAACTATTGTACCTAACCTTAGCATATTAACAACCGGGCAAAAATCGCCCAATCCATCTGCTATTATTAAAAGCGACAGCTTTATGAATTTGATAAAAAAACTGGAAGACCGGTTTGACCGGGTGATAATAGACACGGCCCCATTCGGTATTATCAGTGATGCTTCCGCTTTCATGGCTAAAACGGATGGTGTGGTATTGGTTTCCCGCTTTATGCAAACACAAACCGGTGAAATAGAACATACGCTTGAAGAATTAGATAAAGCAAAGGCCCGTGTTTTAGGGACGGTTTTAAATGGCTTTGAACCTGAAAAAAGCAGCGATCATTATTATGGCCATAGTCACTACAAGCAAGTTTACCAAGATTATCAAGAGTACACGGAAGGTTAATCTGAAATACGGCGCTTTACCAAAGGCTTTGCTTGCCGCGCTGAAACTGATTTAAGTAAAACGAGATTTATCTCGTTTGCAAATAACAACATTTATATAGCAAATATTCTCTTCTTTTTTTAGCAAATACTTCCTCTGTTTGCTGCCAGTATTTTTTATAAGAACGCTCTTTAAGCTGATTTAATAATTCTTCATTATCTATGCCGGTTAGTAATTCCATATAATCCGTTACTTCAGCATTATCAGTGGCATTTAACATTACTTTTAGCAGAGCAACGCCAAAGGCAACGGGTGAAAAACGTTTATAATCTTTAATTCTAAATTTGATTCCATAACATTTTTGGCCTTTAAATTTAGGTTCAGGCGCTGTGCCCGGTATTGCTTTCGGGGTGAAAGCAATTTTTTTAATCGAGGCAGCCGGGAAAACTGCTCGTAATTTTTGCAACTGATTTTTACTTATATGGGTTGAAGGCGAACCAACCGTTAAAAAAGGATCGGCGGATCCGCGGCCTTCTGAAATAGTTGTTCCCTCGAAAAGTACAGTCCCCAAATAAGCAAAAGCATGCTCAAAAGTCGGTAAATTGGGAGAAGGCGGAATCCACGGCAAGCCGGTTTCCGGCCACTGCGTTGAACGTTTCCAGTTTTTCATTTTAATAATGCGGAGATTGGGCGATTTATTAAAATCAATCCAATGTTCCCCAATCATCATTTTAGCTAATTCTCCTATGGTCAATCCATGAACCATCGGGATGGGATAAGCACCAACAAATGAACGATGTTTTTCTCGCATCAGCCAACCGGCAATCATTTGGCCACCGGCCGGATTTGGACGATCTAATATCCAAATCGGAATATTTGATTCGGCGGCTGCTTCTAATACCAGCCCTAATGTGGATATATATGTATAAAAACGCGCGCCGACTCCTTGCATATCAAAAAGCAGCAAATCAACTTGCTGCAGCATTTTTGGAGTTGGCTTTTTTGTATCACCGTATAACGAAAAAACAGGAAGTCCTGAAGCCTGGTCAACCCCATTTTGTATCATTTCACCTGCTCCGTATTCACCCCGAAAACCATGCTCAGGTGAAAAGAGAGCGGTAACATCAACACCGAGTGCAAGTAAGGTATCAAGCATATGTGTTCCTTCAACCCGCGCCGTAGAATTCATAACAAGACCTACTTTTTTGCCTTTCAGTTCATCCAAATGATGCTCGATAAGAACCTGTGCGCCTGTTTCAACCGATTGGGAATAAACTAAACCGGGAATTGAGAAAAAAAGAATGAAGAAAAAGAAATTTTTCATCCGAATTAGCGATAGATACTCAGTTTTCGTTTAAAATAATCGAGATTCAAGCAAATTGCTAACATAAGGGTATTCGTTATCATTGATGAACCGCCATAACTGATAAAAGGCAGCGGCAGCCCCACGATAGGAATTAGGCCCATAGTACTGCCTACATTAATTAAAAAATGGATAAAGTAAACCCATGTTACACCGACAACAATAATTTGAGCAAATGAATTTTTATGTTCCCGGGCGGTTCTCAACAACAACAAAAAGAACAGTATAAAAAGCGCCAACACTATAGTTGAACCAACAAATCCAAATTCTTCAGAAATCACGCAATAAATAAAATCAGTCCATTGTTCAGGCAAAAAACGCAGTTGTGTTTGCGTTCCTTCCATATAACCTTTGCCCCAAAGGCCGCCGGATCCAATGGCTGTTTTAGCTTGAATTACATTCCAGCCGGCCCCCTGCGGTTCAAAATGAGGGTTTGTAAATGAGACAATACGAGCGCGTTGATGCGGTTTTAAAACTTTATTCAAGCCGGCTTCAACTCCAATCACCAAAACCACGCCGGTTATTAATGTTGCCAGTGTTAGCCACTTTCGCCGTTGTAGTAAAAAAATTAAAAAAGTTAAAATAACAGCAGAAAGCAACCCCCAATACCAGCCGATAATACTGGTATAAGTTATAATTATCGGCGATATCATAAACAGTGAAAACCCCTGTGGCAAACCCGACCAAAAAAGCATAATCGGAATAAGCGAGAAAAATATAATTGACGAGCCAAGATCATTCTGCATTATGATTAAAACAGCCGGTATTAGTATTAAAGCTACCGTTACAGAAGCATGTTTAAAATTTTCAGCAGATATATTACGCTGGCTTGTTAAATAGGTACCGGTGGCAAGTATTGTTGCAATTTTCATCAGCTCGCTGGTTTGCAAATTAAAGAAACCGAGATTTAACCAACTTTTAGCCCCATTAATTTCGGTTCCTATCAAAAGGGTTAAAACCATTAGCAAAAGCCCCAGGGCATAGAACAGATAAGCGCCTTCTTTAAAAAAACGCGGGTTTACAAGCTGCATACCGGCGATAATGGCTATACCGACGACTATATATATCACCTGTTTTAAGAAATTATCTTGAATATAAGCAGGTAAAAAGCGAGCCACGGGTCCTTGGGTGGCGCTGTAAATAGAAATAAGGCCGATGGTTACAAGGCATAACCACAAAAAAACAATAGGCCAATTAAAATCACGAATCTTAAACACAGCTGTATAATTTAGCGAGGTTCAAATGTTTTAACATATTTTAGTACAAACGGGCGGTCAATTTTGCCGGTCAAATATTTTTCTAAAATAAGTGAAGCAACCGGTTCGGCGGATTGAGATCCGAATCCGGCATTCTCAACCAGAACGGCAATGGCAATTTCAGGATCATCGTAGGGGGCAAAAGCAATAAACCAGCCGTGATCTTTGCCATGCGGATTTTGAGCAGTTCCGGTTTTCCCGGCTACTTTCACATTTTTAAGATTGGCATAATAGCGGCCGCTTCCTTTTGTTACCACCTTCCGCATTCCTCGTCGCACTATTTCCATATCTCCGGCATCAATCCAATCTATTTTATCGCGCTTAAACTCAGGCATAATTACAGTTCCATCCGCCTTTTTTATAACTTGAACCAGATGCGGCTGCACACGATAACCTCCGTTAGCTAAAATCGCTGTCATTGCAGCCATCTGCATCGGTGTAACTGCTATTCTTCCCTGCCCAATACCCAAATTTAACATATCGCCAATCCCCCATTTGCCCTTGCCAAAAGCTTCATTAAAATAGCTGCTGTCCGGCAAAATTCCGACATGTTCCAAAGGTAAGTCAATTCCTGTTTTTGCCCCAAATCCGAAATCAGCCACCATTTGATGCCATCGGTCAATGCTATATTTTGTGACCATGTTGTACATCAATTTAAAGAAAAAAGTATTGCTCGACTGTGCAATAGCCTTTATCACATCATAATTTCCGGGATCGGCATGATCATTATACCGCCTGCCCAGATAAAAATATCCCGGATTATATATTACCGTTTCCGGAGTGATAAGATTTAGCTTCAAGCCAATCAAAGCCAGCATTGGTTTCACGGTTGAACCCGGCGGTTGCTGACTTAATACAGCTCGATTATAAAGTGGTTTATTCAAGTCGGTTATAAGTGAATCCCAGTATTTGGAATTAATTTCACCTGCAAATTTTCTCAAATTAAATTCAGGTGAACTTACCATACTCAACACCGCTCCATTGTCAGGATTTAGCGCAACCACAGCGCCTTTTTTGCCCTTCATCAGTTCTTCGGCAAATTTTTGTAATTCAATATCAATCGTGGTATAAAGAGAAGAACCCTCAATCGGAGCTTTATAGCTTGTGCCATCACGGTAGGGTCTCACAGTCTGGCCTAAAGCATTTA
>Ga0079226_10004877_pt1 | contig 10263 bp, 7 predicted proteins | sample Poulit2014_FD_76345 | JGI IMG/M metagenome (GOLD analysis project Ga0079226, IMG submission 76345) | Agricultural soil microbial communities from Georgia to study Nitrogen management - Poultry litter 2014 | ecosystem: Environmental > Terrestrial > Soil > Agricultural land | place: USA: Georgia... | reverse complement strand
GACTGCGTAATTTTGAGTTGTCTCATCTAAACTAATTATATCCTTTCTTCTCGAAAAATGTTTGCGAAAATACAAAAAAATACGTACAAAACAAAGTGTGTGGATAAAAAATATCTCATTATGAGTCACTTAACGTTCTGTACATGTGCTCTTCTAGCATCAAAAAGTATTCCAATTGTACACCAGTATAACGTTTGAAGTGACAAATAGTTTTATTGTGATGAATATTTTACATTCACCCACCAGTTTCTGTAGTTTTCAACAAACCAAGTCGCTTTGTTACAAACCAACTCTAGAAAATAGACTTTTTGTCGCATGCGTTATACTTCTAGCTAATACATACCCCTAGGTTAACTTTTTGGCATTCCTTGTAGAGGCCATCATAGTAACGTGCAGCGGCTGGTTAATATTGCATATAGATGGTGAATTATTTTAAAAGCGGTAACCTTTTAAGAAATCTTTGACTGCCATGCGCTTTTTCCCTTCTAACTGCAGGTTCAAAATATTGATTTGTCCGTCTTTACAGCTGATTTTCAGATAATCTTTACCATCGCTATTTACTTCCCCAGCGCTAAGAGGTCGCGTGGAAGGTTCGAATGTAGCGTGATAGATTTTTAGGGTTTTACCATCCAGCGTGGTGTGCGCACCTGGGTAGGGGCTTAGGCCGCGGATTTGATTGATTATTTCTTCTCCATTATTTTTAAAGTCGATAATCCCGTCCTCTTTGAAGATTTTTGGGGCATGCTTGACCTCGCTATCACCTAATAGCTCACTTTGATCAGTAGGAGTGACGGAATCATCCTGGATCTTTTCTAGCGTTTTAACCAGTAGATCTGCTCCCAGAACCATTAGCTTATCGTGCAGACTCCCCGCGTTATCCTCCTTTTCTATACTGATTTTGTCCTGCAAAAGGATTCCGCCCGTATCGATTTCATGTTTTAGCTTAAAGGTCGTAACGCCAGTTTCTGTTTCGCCATTAATCAGCACGTGATTGATGGGTGCAGCGCCCCTATACTGTGGAAGTAATGAGGCGTGTACATTAATGGTACCTAAAGGAGGCATATCCCATACTATTTCTGGTAGCATGCGGAAGGCTACCACCACTTGAATATCTGCATTAAAGCCTTTCAGCTGCTCTAAAAACTTGGGGTCCCTAAGCTTTACCGGTTGTAAAACTGGAATTCCTTGCGCTTTGGCAAACTCCTTGACGGCAGGTTCGCGAAGTTTCCTTCCTCTGCCAGCAGGGCGATCTGGAGCCGTCACAACTGCAACAACATTATAATTGTTTTCTACTAATGCCTTTAGTGAGGCAACTGCAAAGTCTGGTGTTCCTAGAAATATTATGCGCATTTTATTATTCAATTCTGGTGTAAGAAAATGAGGTAACCTCAAAAATGATTAACTTTGCAAAGTTACAAATTTTTAGCGTCTTGAATTTACCTTATTTTCTAGCAAAACGAATTACAATCCAAGGGCAGAGAACCTTCTCTAAGCTCATTGTACGGGTGACTATAGGCGCAATGGCCATTGCCATAATGGCCATTATCTTAGCGATGGCCATACTCGATGGCTTTAAAAAAGAAGTAACAGATAAACAAAGAGGTTTTTTTGGTGATATACATATCACATCAGGCGGTCTTTTTGACCCGAGTGACCAGACACCTTTTTCGCTAACGGCTCAAGAGGTGCTAGCTATTAAGGAGCACCCCAAGGTCCTTCAGGTTTACCCCGTAGCTAGCAAGCCGGGGATTATTAAAGCTGATGAGGAGGTCGAGGGGCTGATGTTTAAAGGAGTGGATCCCAGTTACGACCAGCGTTATTTTAGCGATTTATTAACCAGAGGCGATACGCTAGACTTTGCCAGTGAAAACGCCATCGAGCAGGTTCTATTATCCGAGCATACCGCCAGAAGACTGCTGCTGGAGCCTGGAGATACGTTTATCATGTATTTTCTGCAAGAACGCATCCGCCCTAGGAGGCTGTTAGTAAAGGGCCTGTTTAAAACCGGCGCACAGGAGGTGGATGCCAACTACCTTATAGGTAACTTGGAGCTGCTGCAGCGTGTGGGAGATTTCCAAGACGCAGAGGTTGGAGGGTATGAGCTTCGTGTGGCGGACCTTGAGAGTATCTATGGCGTGAGCGAGGAACTGCAGGAACAGCTGCCCGATGGGCTCTATGCAAGGAGCATCCTGCAAGAGATGCCCGAGCTATTTAGCTGGCTGGAGATGCTGGACGTGAATGACGATGTTATCTTTGTATTGATGAGCATTGTGGCTGTGATTAATATCATTTCCGCTCTACTCATTAGTATTCTGGAGCGCACCTCCATGATAGGGGTGCTAAAAGCGCTAGGGATGAATAACTGGCAGATCCGCAAGGTGTTTTTCTTTAACTCATTTTACCTTATAGGCTACGGCCTCCTTATTGGAAATGTATTGACGATGGCCGTTTATTTTTTTCAGCGAACCACCCATTTTTTTAAGCTAGACCCAAACATCTATTACATAGACCATGTTCCTATGCTTATCCAGCCGCTAGATGTTGTGCTTTTGAATGTCGCCCTAGCAGCCGTGGCGCTCTTTGCACTTCTAGTGCCTTCGCTGTTAATAGCTAAGATCTCGCCCATTAAAACCATACAGTTTAAATAAAACGCTACAAAATGGAGGTGTCAACAAAAGTATTTGTTTGTGTAGTTAGAAATTATTTTTAGTTTTACCCTCGCACTTAGTATTAAAAGATATGGATAATAACTTTTTACAGCATATAAGAGAGGCCTTTGAAACGCCATTTACAAATTCAGTGCTGATTTTTGCCTTGGTGCTCGCCATCATACTGCTTTCTCCGATAATCCTAAAACCCCTGAAACTACCGGGTATTATAGGCTTTATTTTATCTGGAGTGATCATTGGGCCCTACGGGCTGAACTGGTTGGAGCAAAACTCTGCTGTAGACTTGTTTTCTACCATAGGCTTGCTTTACATCATGTTTATTGCAGGGCTAGAGCTCGATCTTGGAGAGTTTAAGAAATCCCGGCATAAGAGTCTGGTTTTCGGGGCGCTTACTTTTATTTTGCCTTTTGCGGTAGGTTATCCCGTATCACACTTTGTGCTGGGCTACGACGTGCTGGGCAGTGTGCTGATATCTTCTATGTTTGCTACCCACACCTTGGTATCTTACCCCATTGTAAATAACTACGGAATCTCTAAAAACGAGGCTGTAGCAATTACAATTGGTGGTACCATACTCACCGATACGGCCGTGCTAATCATATTGACCGTTCTTGTTGGAGCATCCGAGGGGAACCTAACTGGCCAGTTTTGGGCAACACTAGGTATTTCCTTTGCTATATTTGCACTGATTATGTTTGGCGTGATTCCAAGGATGGCACGCTGGTTTTTTGAGAAAATTGAAGGAGAGAAAACATCCCACTATATTTTTGTTCTATCGGTAGTCTTTTTTGCCGCCTTCCTAGCGGAGCTGGCCGGTCTAGAGCCTATCATCGGTGCCTTCGTGGCGGGTTTAGCATTAAACAAGCTGATACCGCAGTCCTCGGCGCTTATGAACCGAATAGACTTTATAGGTAACGCTATATTTATTCCATTTTTCTTGATTAGTGTGGGGATGATCGTCGATGTTAGTATTCTACTAGAAGGGCCCAAAGCGCTCATCATCGCCGGTACTTTATCCCTAGCCGCTATGTTCGGTAAATATTTTGCAGCATGGATCACTCAGCTTGTATTCCGCTATACGAAATTCCAAAGAAACTTAATATTCGGACTGAGTACTGCGCACGCTGCGGCTACCTTAGCAGTAATCAAGGTTGGTTACGACAAGCAAATTGTTGATGACGCGGCATTAAACGGTACCATTGTACTAATTTTAGCAACCTGTATTGTTGCCTCACTCGTTACCGAGGCGACCTCCAAGCAGATTGTCCTCGCCGGGCAGCAGGATAAGGGGCACTCCCAGAAAGTGAAGGAGAATGATGAAGTGATAGTGATTCCTATTGCAAATCTGAAGAATATGGAGCCGCTACTGGATTTCGCTAATTTAATACGCTCGAAAATATCGCCACACCCATTGCACCTATTAACCGTAGTTCCCGATGATGCCCAGGCGCAGCGGAACTTGCAAAGTGCGAGAGAGATGCTAGATAAAACGGCACGCTATGCTTCTGGATCGGAAACGCCGGTGGAGCTCATATCATCCATAGATTTCAATATCGCCAACGGTATTTCACAGGCTTCCGAGCGAATCGATGCCGATTGTATATTGCTAGGATGGCCAAGTGCGGTGAACTTCATCGATAAGCTGGTGGGCGAGAAGACCGAGAGTATACTGAACCGTACGGATAATAACTTAATGATGAGCCGTATGGATGTTCCTCAGGTAAGCCAAAAAAGTGTCGTGGTATTTGTACCTCCTATGGCTGAGGCGGAATTTGGTTTCAACTTTTGGATGAGCAAAGTTCTGAACTATGCCAAAGAAATGTCGCTACCTATTAAGTACGTTTGTAATGAACGTACAGAAAAGGTGATCGACAATGTTTTAAAGGAGATCAACACCAGCTTAACATACACATTCTCGACTTATAACGATTGGGATAGCATCTTTGGTTTAGTAGATCATAACGAAGAAGATGCACTGTTAGTATTCGTATCTGCTAGAAGCGGCTGCGTATCCTATAGGAATTCCCTAGATGGCCTAGCGCGTAAGATTGGACGTTATTTCAAATCGCAGAATCTGGTTCTTGTATTCCCAAGTAGGATTCCTTCTACAGAATTAATTGAACCTATGTAGTAAAAGCCTTTCATCTTAGGGAGATTTTTTGTAAATTTCCCTAAGGATTTAATTAAGGCACTATGCAGGATAATCAATTGATCACAAAGGATCCACGCTCTGGAGAGCTAAAGGTTCCCAATCACCCCATCATACCTTTTATTATTGGCGACGGTATTGGACCGGACATATGGCGTGCTGCTTCGCGCGTCTTGGATGCGGCTGTAGAGAAAGCCTACCTCGGCGAGCGATCCATCCAGTGGAAGGAAGTGCTAGCAGGAGAGAAAGCACACGATAAAACCGGAGAGTGGCTTCCCAAAGAAACCGTTGATGACCTTAAGAAATACCTGGTAAGCATTAAAGGCCCCCTCACCACACCCATTGGTGGAGGCATGCGCTCGCTAAATGTGGCGCTACGTAAGGCCCTTGATCTATATGTATGCCTAAGGCCCACGAAATGGTACCCTGGCGTTCCTTCACCTGTCTTGCACCCCGAGTGGGTAGATATGGTAATCTTTCGTGAGAATACAGAAGATATCTACGCCGGCATTGAATACGTTGCGGGCAGCGCTGAAAGTAAGAAGCTTACCGACTTTTTAAGTAGTGAGCTGCAGGCCGATTACGACTTTTTACCCAATTCGGGAGTTGGCGTCAAGGTAGCCTCAAAGAGTGGATGCGAGAGGCTAGTGAGAGCCGCCATAGAATATGCACTAATAAATAAGCGTAAGTCAGTCACCCTGGTGCATAAGGGGAATATCATGAAATTCACCGAAGGGGCTTTTAAAAACTGGGGCTATCAGCTGGCGGAAAGTGAGTTTGCCGATCAGACCTATACCTGGGACCAGTGGGAAAGGACTAAGAGCGAAAAGGGAGAAGAGGCCGCCAACCAGGAGCAAGAGGCCGCTATTAGTGCGGGTAAAATAATCGTTAAAGATGTTATTGCCGATAACTTCCTCCAGCAGATTCTTTTGAACCCTAGGGACTATGAGGTGATAGCAACGATGAACCTCAATGGAGATTATATCTCCGATGCACTAGCTGCCATAGTGGGTGGGATAGGTATAGCGCCAGGCGCCAACATCAATTACCAAACGGGCCACACCCTATTTGAAGCTACCCACGGTACTGCGCCGCGATTTGCTAATACCGATTCCATGAATCCCTCCTCGGTGCTACTAAGTGGTGTTATGATGCTGGAGTACATGGGCTGGCAGGAGGCTGCTAATAGTATCACAGCTGCCCTAGTAAAAACTATAAAACAAAAAAAGGTAACAGTGGACTTCTACAATCAGATGTCCGATGCTACCCTTTTAAAGACCAGCGAGTTTGGATCGCAAATCATTGAAAACCTTTAATCACAAACTATAGATGGAGGGTTATAAATCCTCCATGCGTAATGTCATTGCTTTTTTATGCGCATCGAGGCCCTCAATCTCTGCGAGGATCTCTACCGTGCTACCTATATGTTTGACGCCTTCCTCATTTAGATGTTGAAAGGTGATCTTCTTTACAAACGAATCTACAGAAACCCCCGAGTAACTCTTCGCGTAGGAGGAGGTCGGTAAGGTGTGGTTGGTGCCCGAGGCGTAATCACCGGCACTCTCCGGGCTGAGGTGACCAAGGAACACAGAGCCTGCATTTTGAATGCGGCTAACAAACTCTCTCCACCTATCGCTCTGAATAATCAGGTGCTCTGGTGCGTAGAGATTGGAGAACTCCAGACCTTCCTCTAACGAATCAACTTGAACGATGTAGGAGTGCTCAAGGGCCTGCTCAGCGATTGCTGCGCGCGGTAGCTCTTGGAGCTGCTTTTGGATCTCCTGCTTGACCTTCTCTATTAATGCGACTGAAGTACATACCAATATAGACTGGCTATCGGGGCCGTGCTCAGCTTGCGCTAATAAATCGGCGGCTATATAGCTGGCTTTAGCTTCCTCGCTCGCCAGGATTAGGACTTCCGATGGGCCAGCAGGCATATCGATAGCTACATTTGTACTGCTCTGGATAAGCGTTTTTGCCATGGTTACATATTGATTCCCTGGGCCAAATATTTTATCGACCTTCGGGATGCTCTTTGTGCCGTAGGCCATAGCAGCTATGGCTTGCGCGCCACCTACTAGGTGCACTTTATCGATTTTTAGTAGGTTCAATACGTAAGCTAAATAGGGACTTATTGTTCCAGTTGGCTGCGGCGGGCTGCATACGACAATCTCCTTGCAACCGGCAATTCTAGCAGGTACGCCCAGCATAAGTAGGGTGCTGGGTAGGACGGCCGATCCTCCAGGGACATACAGGCCGACTTTATCAATGGGCCGGATTTCTCTCCAGCACTCCACGCCAGGGACAGTCTCTATTTTTCTTTCCCTTCTATTTTGTGTGCTGTGGAAGCGGTGTATGTTTTGAAAGGCAATTTCAAGTGCCCTTTGGCGCTCTCTAGGTACGCTGTAGGCCGCTCCTTCAATATCGTCTTGATCTAAGGTGAGTGTGTCTAACTCCACCCGGTCAAAGCGGCTGCTCAACTCGTATAAAGCCTCATCGCCCCTTAAGGATACTTCTTTTAAGATCTCCTCAGTGGCGGTTCTAATTTCTTGCTTTTGATCAATATTACGCTGGGTGAGCGAGGATATTTCTTCCTCACTCAAATTCTTGTATATATAGGTCTTCATGCTGGATTACAATATGATTTTCTCAATAGGCATAACCACCAGGCCCTGTGCTCCGGCTTCTTTCAGCTGATTGATTTTGTGCCAGAAGGCATCCTCGGGAATAACCGTGTGTACAGCCACCCAGTTGTCTTCCGCTAGGGGAACCACCGTTGGGCTTTTAACGCCCGGAAGGAGCTCAAGGACCTTCTTGAGATTGTCCCTTTCGACATTCAGCACCACATATTTGGTGGACTTAGCGCGCAGTACCGAGCATACTCTTTGCTTCAATTCCAGGGTTAATGGGTTTTCGACTATCTCTTTGTTTCCAATTAATATAGCCTCAGAGTCCATGACATTGGCGAAAGGCTTTAGTCCGTTATTTTTTAAGGTCGCTCCCGTGGATACTATATCACAAATCGCATCACTAAGGCCCAGCCCGGGTGCAATTTCCACCGAGCCTGATATTTCGTGGATGTGCACGCTGATGTTTTTGCTATCGAAGAACTTCTTTAGGATGTTAGGGTAGGAGGTAGCAATGGATTTCCCATTGAGCTCGCTTAGCACGGAGATGTCTGAGCTTATGGGTGTAGCAATTTTTAGGCTACATTTTCCAAAGCCCAGGCGCTCGATGTATTCCACCTCAGCCTCTGTTTCTTGGATGATATTCTCACCAACAATTCCTAAATCTGCAATACCTTGCTCCACATACCCTGGGATGTCGTCATCCCTTAAATACAATATTTCTAAGTTGAAGTTGTGAACAGGAATCTTCAGTGAACTTTTGTAGTTTTCAAACGATAAACCACAGTTTTTTAATAGTTCTACAGATTTTTGGTTGAGCCTACCCGACTTTTGGATAGCTATTTTAAGATTTTTCAAAATATAATCAGTTGAGTGTTAAATAAAAAGCTTTTAAGAAAACATCATAACAGCCCACGCTGGTATGGTCACATACTACTATCTACTATCGCCCGCGGGGCGATGATGATGATGACAATGCGAGTGCATTAATATGTGACGTAGCTTATTCATTTCAACAGCAAATCTAAATCATTGATTGGCTATCTCCAAATTTTATCTCAACAAAATCACTTTGTTATTAAAAATCTTTTAACAATAGCCGGATAAGCTTAGTTTCTTGCTAATGTTTAGCGCAATTATTCTTTCTCCTGTAAACCGAAAATAGCAATAAGCTCGTCTCCGCTATAGAAGTTCAGCGTCTGCTCGGCAATATCAAAGCGCAAGTCTTCGGTGTTTAGGAGCGCAAGGAATTCTCTTTCTTTATTATCGTTTAAACAGGCCATCTTGGTGGTGAATAAAGCGCCAAAAGAAATTTTATCTCCCGTTATTTCAAATGGACCACCAAAACGGTTACAGCCCGTGGATCCTGCAACTCTATTTTCTGAAAAGTCAAAAATAATATGAGCGCCGTTTAAGTGATGCGAAGACCCGTTTAACTGAATAAGGTTCCAGTTGTGCTTCTCCAAGAAAGCAGCTTGAGAGCCAGCATTAGGGGAACTTACTCGGTTTTTTTCTTTAACCTGGATAAGCTTGTAGCTGTATCTAGAGGCATCTTGAGGAGGATTTGGGTTCTCAGTTTTACTAACCAGAAGGCGGTACTGATACCCTGGCTCGTAATCAAAGCCCTCAATGTGGGAGTGAAATAGTTCCCAGTCGCCTGTTTTTTGGTAGCGCACCTGTAAGCATTCCATAGGAGCTACGCCCGTGCAGTCTGCTTTTTCTTCTTTAACCCACATCTCTATGTTTTCTGAGAGATTGGTGTTATCTGAAGCTGGATTTTTATCCATTATTTCTAAAAGTTTGTATCTGTAGTTTGGGGCCGTGCCGTCATTTTCACCGATCCATGTGCGCTCAAGCTTAACCCGGTACCTCGTCCCTGGCTGGTAGTTAAAACCCTCAATTGGCGCATAAAACTTCTCCCAATCTGTGCTGTTATAAAATTTCACCAGCAGGCAGTTGGCGGTTTTACAACCGTCCCTATCTTCCTTGATGGTCATATGGAAGGTGTTGGTTTGTGCAGAAAGCACAGCGCTTAAAAATATAAAAATGCTCGCTAGTAAAAACGTAATCTTTTTCATATACTCTAATAAATTTTTCTTGTAAGCTATGACCTTTTGTTTCCTATATAGTTTAATAGGACGGTGAACTTAGGCCTTTAAGTATGCTTTTTTCTTGGTACTTTTGTAGCATGTCACTTCAAACGATAAATTCTTCAGATACTATAGTAGCGCTGGCTACTTCCCCTGGTGCTCAAGGAGCTATTGCAGTAATACGTGTTTCTGGACCGGAGGCTATTTTGCTGGTTAATAAAGTCTTTAAAGGTAAGGATTTGACCCAAGAAAAATCCCATACCCTTCATTTCGGAACCATTAGAAACGACCAGGAGATAATCGATGAAGTGCTTGTAAGTTTATTTGTTGCCCCTAACTCCTATACCAAGGAGAACTCTGTAGAGATTTCGACGCATAACTCTGCCTATATCATACAGCGCGTTATCCAGCTATTAATCAGTAAAGGCGCTAGGGCAGCACGCCCTGGAGAGTTTACGCTTCGCGCTTTCTTAAACGGGAGCATGGACCTAACGCAAGCGGAGGCTGTAGCGGATTTAATAGCTTCTAATTCCGGGGCATCGCACCGAGTGGCCATGCAGCAGATGAGAGGAGGTTTTGCAAACCAATTGAAAGCCCTTAGAGAGGATTTGATTCACTTCGCCTCGCTCATCGAGCTGGAGCTGGATTTTGGTGAGGAAGATGTAGAGTTTGCCGATCGCAGCCAGCTGAAAGAATTGATCTTTAAAATTCAGAAAGTCATTCGCCAG